>Ga0306871_1000033_pt1 | contig 56368 bp, 51 predicted proteins | sample AntRauMeHopE1497_FD_190447 | JGI IMG/M metagenome (GOLD analysis project Ga0306871, IMG submission 190447) | Saline lake microbial communities from Rauer Islands, Antarctica - Metagenome Hop E1 #497 (v2) (version 2) | ecosystem: Environmental > Aquatic > Non-marine Saline and Alkaline > Saline ... | reverse complement strand
AATGGGCGTTCTAAATAATTTAGTAAACTGTTTGTGGCCTGATAAAAATCCTGGTAATAAAAAATTAAACTGTGCCCAAAACTCGCCTAAATGATTCTCCATCGGCGTACCGGTCAAACACAGTTTATGCTGCGCTTGTATAGTCAAAACCGCCTGATACACACTGGTTCTAGGGTTTTTAATGTAGTGTGCTTCATCTAATATTAAGTAATAATAATCGGTATTCTGATGCAGCTCAATGTCTTTCAAAATAAGCGCATAGCTTGTGATCACAAGATCGTACTGTTGTAAATCTTCAAAATCTTGCTGACGCTTTGAGCCATGTAAAACGATATACGACAAGTCGGGGGTAAACTTCTTCACTTCGTTCGCCCAGTTGTACAACACACTTGTAGGAGCCACAATTAAGCAAGGTCTTGTTAAGCGCCCCTGCTCTTTTTCAATCAATAAATGAGCAAGTGCTTGGATGGTTTTACCCAAGCCCATGTCATCCGCTAAAATCCCTGCCAGCTCATATTCGCGCAAAAACTGCAGCCAATTCACGCCTTGGTGCTGATATTCTCTTAGCTCTGCGTGTAGATTACTTGGAAGCTCCACCGCTTGAATTTCTTCAAAGTTTTGTAGTTTTGCACTTAGCTCTCTTAGCTTGTTTTCGCCTGTAGTGATAATGCCTTGGTCGTCTAACAAACTCAAGGTCTGGTGGCCTTGAAACTTCGACAGCTTCATTGACCCATCTTGCTGTAGCGCGCCTGGCATAAATAATTCAATGAACTGCTGCAGCAAAGGCTGAATACTTTTATACGATAGCGCAATAAATTCGCCGTCATCAAGCTCTACAAATAGGGGTTCTGCAGGATCAAACCCTTCCATTTTATTCATAAACGCTGAATTCGTTAACACCGTTTTAGGCAATTGCTCAAGCGCGCTTTGCAAAATCGGAAAGGCAGGTATTTTTTTACCGTTTATTTCTAAGTTAAGCCCTATTGAGAAGAAATCACCGCTGTCTTGCTCTATAATTTCAGCGTCAAACACGTTGTCGGTGCTGAGTTCTTTATAGTAAAAGTTTTTGTCAAACTCAATTTGCCAACCATTTTTACGCATTTTTGGCAGTTCATTGTGAATAAAAGCTAAGCACACCTGCCTTCCTTGTAAAGACATGGTGAAGGCAGGCGCATGTTCTTCATATTCATAGTATTGCCTGTTGAGCAAGGCCTTGCAGCCATGCGATTTGAGAAGTTCAATAACGCGCTCCTCAAGCAACAAATTACGGTAAATAGTGACATCGTTATGCGGGTTTTTAATCATCGCCTCACGATTATTTGGGTTAACGAAAATACCCTCATATTCAAAATTTACGCTGACATTAGTACTGGTTGGCTGGTTTTCAAACGGGGTGCTTAGGTGTAAATGTACGTTGGGCTTGCTAACGCTAAGCTGCTTATTCAGTTTGGGCTTGGGCAACTTTTCAATGGTGTCGCCTAAGCTAACTTCAAGTTTGTTTAATACCCAAGGGAGTTTTTCTTCGTCAATCACCGGACTGTTGAGCAAGCGCGCTTCATACTCACTAGCGGTGTTAGTTTGTATCATGCCAATAACATTGAGCTCTTTATGGTAATAGCTCAGCGGCTGCGATTTAACAATAATAATATCTTGCGACGGTTCATCTAGCTGCAAGACTAATTTTTGCGCATTGTTCATCAACTTGTGCCATTGCCATGTGGCTTGAACTGTGTCTCCGGCGCCGATGGGTCGGTCTAAATAGGCGTTTTCTGACCAGTAGCAGCGGCCTGTGTTGACTAACTGCTCTAATAAGGCATGGGTGGTGACGCTGTCTCGGTAGTCTCGGTTACTCGTTATGGAGGAAATAATGCGCACATCTTCTTCAAGCACAAAGCTTTTGTCTATCAGTTGACTCGATAAGTGCTCAGTGCCGAGCGTTTTACTCCAGCCACCCGACAGTTTTTGCGCGGCTGTTTTTACACTAAGCTGCAAATAGTCTTGTGGCGAAAACGGGTTGGTTTGTAAAAAATAGAGCAGGCTTTTGACATTAACAGAATCAATAGCCGGCTCGGAGCTAAACGTGTTTAGCCACTTATCAATAGTGAAGTTTGAAGCGGTGGTAGCATGTATTTTTTTCAAGTAATAATGCGCTAGCGCCGCGGCGTGCTTGCAGCCTCTTCCCACGTAGCAGTTGCAGTAAGATTTTGCCTGTTTGCTGACTTTGTCATACTCAATACGGGTTAAATATATCTCGCTTTTATGCGATTCACTTTTAACTGAACCTCGTAAAACACTGCCATCAACAACGCCGTTTAAGACGCTATTTTGCTCGAAGACTCGTTGCCCTTTAAGCCATTCTTTACTGTGAAATGATGATTCTAATACAACTTTTGTGAACATATGTTGAGATAATTTCCTGAAAATACGAGCCTACGGATGAAAAAATAAATGACTTGTGGATTACCGTAATCGCCTACGTTACCACATAGCGACAAAGCATTCGCTAAATTGCTTAACATTCTTGGCATATCCGCGTAATAAATATCTTTACAAGCGCTATGCATGCACGCCTTGTGAAATTTTTTGTTAGAGACATTATTTATTTGTCCGCGGTGTTCTTAGGCTTTATCAGCTTGCCACTTTTCATAGACCGCAAGGCATTCTTGCAAGGCTTCTGTGAATCGCTGCTGCAGGCTTTCGTCTGTGGGTTGCTGCTTGCGGATTTTATCTAAAGTTCTTTGGATAGATCTGCGGCTATCTTTATCAAGGCCCTCAATCCAGTGATTATCCCCCGGCACGAGGTCAAGCAAGTCTCGTCCAGCGTGATTACGATGGCTTATATGCCACCAGTGATCAACGGCTCTGCCAAGCACAATGTAAGCAAACTGACTGTCTTGCATAGGGCCGAACGTGGCGGTTGTAAGACCCTTGCCAAACGAGGCTATTTTAAGCGCCGGTGACAACAATTTAGCGCCATAGTAATAGCTTCCAGCAGCTCCCATAAAGCCCCCTAAAAGTGCGCCGGTGCCAAGGGATGCACCAAAGGTAAGTGCATCTATTGAAGCACCGCCTATAGCACCTGCGCCAAAACCAGCGGACGCTAAATAACGCCGGCTTACGGCCCAGTGCTGTCGGCTGTCTTGGGAAAATAAGTCTTGGGTACTGTGCCAATTAAGTTCGGTTTCTTGGCGGCGAATGCGCTGATGTTGGTATAAATGCTCAATACTTTTACGCAAGCTTTGTTCGCGTTCACGCTGATGTTCATACCAGCGTTTACTGAGCTTGCCTGCCAATTCACCTTGGTCGGCATCGCTGCCCACGTTTTCATGTTGCGCGAAAGTGCGTTTTTCTTGATACGACATCATGTCACTTAAGGCTTTGGCAACAATACTGGCTGACTGACTGCGTCTTTGCTGACGCTGCTTTGACAAGTATTGCGTAGCTTTGTCTAAGGTCTTTTCCCACTGAGGCTCAAGCTGGCCGAAGGCTCGCAGCAGGCTTAAGTGCTGTTCAAAAGGTGCTCGCACTGCGTTAAATTTACGCACAACTTGAAAGAACTGGCCTAATGCTGCCTGCCATATATCGCTGTAGTCTTCAAAGCCTATAGTATTGATTAAGGCTAGGCTAGGTCGACCCGTCCAGCGTAATATGGTCATCTCAGCCTCGTGCTGCGCGCTGTAAGGCACCGAGCCGTCTACCACATAAATGATCCCGGCACCTTCAATTAAGGGCGTGAGTAATTCGCATTCATCGGTAAAACGCTCGTCATCTTTATGCTGCCCTACAAAGGCTTTAAGCGTATCGCTGTGGTCAGAAGCCGATACACTATGTGCTTCAAGCCATTCCAGCACTTTTCTAGGACGTTGAAAGCCTGGGGTGTCTACCAATGTATAGAGTATTTTACCGTCTACGCTTAAGGGATAAGACTGGCTTGAGCGCGTGGTGCCAGGCTCTAGTGCAATGGCAATCGCATCGTTTTGCGATAAGGTGGCCACAATGCTCGATTTACCTTTATTTGGATGGCCTACAACAGCAAAGTTGGGCGCGCTATTCATGCTGTGTGTCCTGTAAAGTAGAGCTTACTTCATCTGTGGGTAGCAGACTTACCGACACAAAATCTGGCAAAGTACGATTGGCAAACCGTAACCACTGCTGCACATGATGCGGCTGGGGTTCGCGCTGCATGTTGGTAGCCACTGGCACTATCACTATATGCGCAGTTTTTGGCCAGTTTTTGTATGCATTGGCAATGAAGTCTTCTAGCTCACCCGTGGGTGGCTCCCAACTGTGAGTTACTAACAAAACGTTATGATCATCTGCTTTAAGTGATGTTTTTAAGATAGTGGAAGTTGTTGCTGAAACCTTGTGAGGTGCTGACTCTTGGGCTTCTTGACCACTTGCTTGGGCTTTTTTATCCTCTGACTTAGGCGTTTTTACTTTGTACTCATAGGGCTTTTGCGCTTTTGTTTTGGGCTTTGTATCGCTTATGGATGACGATTTTTTGCTCAAGGCACTCGCGACTTTAGCCACGGTATTGCGATCATCAACAAGTGTCATACTTCCGCCTACCTTCGCCACCACCATTTTATCAGCGTTAAGCGTTTGAGGCAGTGCAGTATCATGGGCACCTGCCCATGTTAATAGAACGCGCGCGTTTGGCAGCGGCGACAGCGCAAACTGCTGGCTAATATCAGGTAAATCTACAGAATCGTTATGCTCATTGCCCGTTTCCAGCGTGGGCGTTTGCATACGATATTGAAGTGCGGCTGCAGCCGGGTGCGTAGCCAACAAGCGGCGCGCTTTACGCTCAACAATAAGGCCAGCTGTAAAGTATAAAATTGCACGCGGCAGCAGCGTCCACATTATCCATAACATGGCAATAAAGGGCCACCATTGACCCCATAAGGCTGGGTTTATATTAGTGTCTGGTGAGCTTGCTCGAAAAAACCGTGTGGCTTCTACTAGCGCAAGATCGGGCGCGGCCAGAGACCATAACCAGGCCCAAGGCGCGGCAATTATACCAATAAATCTATGATAGGCTTGCGCATCAGTTTCAAGGGTAGTGCTCCAACCAAAGGCTAGGTCTTGCAGCAGCACCATGGTTAATAGTGTTAACAGCCCGGCAAAGGCAAAGCACAAGCCGCCAAGTTGCGCTGCTTTCGCCATTAATACCGGCTGAAGCTTTGTTTTAATGTCATTGGGTGCATTTTTTTGAAAACGGCGAAGCACTAGCCGCCAAGGTTGCCAGCCCGCTAGTGACTGCACAGTAGTAAATAACGCCAGTAAAAGTTGAAACGCCACAAAAGCTATAATAACCGTAATATTGATTCGCTGGCCACCATCGTAAAACAACAGTCCCAGCATGCTTAAAATCCCAAACAACGCACCAAAAGCAACAAAGCCACTGTTGATACGTCGCCAACTACGCAACGTTTGCAAAGCCTGACGAGACTCAGCTTCAGCATCGTTAAACCTATTGATATAAGCCATCCAGCGTTTTGACGTTGGCTTTTCGCCTTGCTCTTCACAGGTAAGCGCAAACTTGCGGTCACGCCTATGTAAAAATACTGAATCTTGGCCACTGTCTCTTTGAGCGCAGGCGTCAAAATCTAGCAGCAGGCGAACACAGCGATTGGTCATTAATATTTCCGTTGATAAGTAAGGCATAAACAGCAACGCATAAGAGTAAACTATGTACTTACGGTATTCAACCAGTGTCGATTACTTGTCAGATGAAGCGGCTATTACTCGTAGCATCCTTCAAAATCCGTTTGAGAAGTTTGAGAAGTTTGAGCGTAAATGTTTTATGTATCATGCGAAATATTTGAATAAATAGCGTTTAATCCAGTGCTGTGGGATAGCTCTAAACCTGATGATTTTGATTTAATTAGAAAGCAGATGCTAAGTGACAAGAAGGACTATTTTATTAAGCACTTAGGCGTGGATGCTTTCGTAAGCAATGCACCTGTGACGAATTCGTAAGACCATACCGGTGCGATCAAAACCAGACTTAAAACCATATAGGATATCAGTATGTCCAATCGCTTCGCTTTTGAACGGCCAGAACATTGTCAAACGTAGGGATATAAAAACCTTAATTGTTAGCCATAATAGTCAGCTTCCTTTAATCGTTTATGCCTTAGCAGTGCTAGTTAAGCGCAAGTATTCTTGTGCAGCAGCCACACCAACACCCAGTTCTATAGGATAATCGAGATCTTTCATGGCCATCTCTATGGTGGCAATACCCGACAGCACGAGCACATCTGTCAGCGCACCTAAGTGACCGATACGAAAGGCCTTGCCCGCCATTTCACCTAGACCAACGCCGAACGAAACACCGTATTTATGATATGCATGGTCGGTAAGTTCATTACTGTTGAATCCTTCAGGCACGTAGATTGCGCTAACTGAATGTGAGTAAAGCTCTGGTGTTTGGGCACACAGGCGCAAACCCCAAGCAGCCACCGCTTTGCGAACACCTTCGGCTAGGCGAAAATGCCGGTCAAAGACATTATCAAGGCCTTCTTTAAACAACATTTCAAGACTGGCTTTAAGCCCGTTTATTAATTGAATGGGTGGTGTGTATGGGTAAGCGCCATTTTTATTTGCATTACCCATGTCGCGAAAATCGAAGTAACAGCGTGTACAACGTGCACCTTCTAAAGCGGCGAGCGCTTTGGGGCTAGCCGCTACAATGGCCAAACCGGTGGCCAACATAAAGCCCTTTTGCGATCCAGAAACTGCGAGATCGACACCCCAGGCATCCATCTGAAAATCCATACTGCCTAAAGAACTCACGCAATCCACATACAGCATTGCCGGGTGTGCGCTCTTATCCATCGCCAAACGGACCGCGGCAATATCACTAAGCACGCCTGTGGCTGTTTCGTTGTGGGTCACTAGTACGGCTTTAATACTGTGTTGGGCATCTGTGGCTAAACGCTGAGCAAAAAGATCGGCCGGCGCGCCTGTACCCCACTCACATTCGATAATCTCAACGTCTAATCCGTGACGCTGGCACATGTCAATCCAACGATGAGAGAACATGCCATAGCGAGCCACTAATACTTTGTCACCCGGCGACAGGGTATTGGTAATTGAGGCTTCCCACCCGCCGGTTCCGCTACCCGGAAAAATAAACACCTGTGCGTGTTGAGTTTTAAACACTTTCTTAAGGTCTTCAAGCATAGGCTGCAAAGATTCAGCGAAGTCTGGTGAGCGATGATCGATTGTTTGTATGTTCATCGCAGCACGTAAGCGATCTGGCATATTAGTGGGGCCGGGAATAAAGACCGGATTTAAATCGCGCATAATGTGTTCCAAGATTTATTGATTTAACAAAACTATAATCGAACGAGATATTAAAGCAACTTTTATTGGAAACTATTTTCGTTTTAATGATTAAATATTTTTACTTATATTCTGTGAAGATAAATATGTTTTTATTGACAAATAAATCAATAAATGGAAATATATTTCAAATTAACGAAAAATAAAATTGAAACCCCATGGCCGAACAACCAGCAAGCAAAAAACCACGCGGAAGACCAAAGTCTCAATTCAGCGACCTGTCTGGTGGCACTATCCAAGCACTTGATCGCGGCATTAGTCTATTAGTCACGCTGTCAAAGGAAGGCGAACTAAGCCTTACCGATCTTGCATTAAGTGTCGGTATGCCCCCGTCCACCGCGCACCGTGTTTTGAGCACTCTCCAAAAACATGGGTTTGTAGAGCTTGACGCTGCTTCACAACACTGGGCGGTCGGTCTTGAAGCATTTCGAGTGGGAAGCTCCTACCTTGAGCGCACGAATTTAGTCGATTCTGCACGCGCCGTTATGCGTGATCTTGCCCAGCAAAGCGGCGAAACAACTAACCTAGCGATTGCCGATAATGGGGATGTCGTATTTATCAGCCAGATCGAGTCTCACAAACCTATCCGAGCCTTCTTTCTGCCCGGAACACGCGGCTTTATGCATGCCTCAGGGATTGGCAAGGCACTTTTGGCCAATTTCTCCAGAGCTGAAGTTGAGAAAGTTTTGCAAAAGAAAGGATGTCCCGAATTTACGGTAAAAACGATTACTACACCAAGCGCACTTTTTGCCGAGCTTGAGATAATCAAACAGCGTGGCTGGGCACTTGATGATGAGGAACGCTTTTTGGGCATGCAATGCATAGCAGCGCCTATCTACAATTCTTTTTCAGAAGCCATTGCCGGTGTTTCTGTATCTGGGCCAACAGTTAGTTTTCTCAACAATTCAATTGCTGAAATTGGCCACCGGGTAAAACAAGCCGCCGCCAAAATTACGGACAGTATAGGAGGCGTCACCCCTAAGCGTTAATTGGACGAAGCCAAAATTATCGCCACCGCGGCTGAGACCTCTGCCATAGATGCTGATTTCGAATTTAAAGTATAAGTATACTCAACTAATAGCCGTAAGCTCACGATACTCACTTAGCGCGAAATGATCGGTCATGCCGCTGACATAATCAATAACAATGCGGGCACGATAGTACAATTCTAAGAGTTCCAAATTGTCATTAAGCTCGCTGCGCTGCGTTAGCTGATCCATACACAAATGGTAACGGCGAATATTGGTGCCCGGCAGATCTTGAAATAAGCGGCTTTCTAATGGCGCGCCCTTTATCGATTTATTGGCGATTAGCGTGCGAAAGTCAGCACCGCTTAGGTTTAGCAGTGGCGTATAAATGTTCAACAGGCCAACAATGATGTTGAAGCCTTTTACTTCTAAGCGCTGCACTTCTTTGGTTGAAAAAACACGTTCTACCGCAATATTCTTGAGAGTTTTAGTGGCCCATGCAAACTCATTATTTCCTTTGAGTAAAGGCTCGTCAAAACGCCCGTCAAAGATTGCCGCATGATTATCGATATAGCGCGCTGTGGCATATTCAGACAAGTCGTTGATTAAGCGGGTTCGCAATGAAAGAATATACTGGTGGCTCTTATTGAATTCAGCCTTATGGTATTTCTCAAGCGCGCTTTGCGAAATATCGAGCAAATAAGCGTTACTGCGCGCGCTGTTATCATTAAAGTGCGCTTGGCAATGCTTTTCCCACTTGTGTTTAATTAAGCCATGCAGCTCCGGTACGCTTATAAGACCTTTGTCAAGCGCATCGTCTAAATCTGCAATGCAATAGGCTATATCGTCTGCAGCTTCCATAATGTAGGTGAGTGGAAAACGACACCCTGGCGCTATATCCAAAGCCTCATTTATACTGTCTACTATTTCTTTCTCAGACAAATAATACCCTGGCTTTTTTTGACGATAGGCGAATTCACTGCCTTGTTCTGGCTTTGTGTCGCACGCCGGGCCTGTATATTTTAACAAGCAGGCTAATTGAGTATAGGTAAGGTTAAGACTTTGCAGGCTGTGCAGTACCCGCAAGCCTTGCGCATTACCTTCAAAGGTTTTAATGTCGCGCACATATGCGTTGTCAATACAGGCGTCGCCAAAGTTTTGCACGAAAATTGGCACAACAGAGGATATAGCCCACTTATTAATCGCCTCTTCACCTAAGTGACCAAAAGGAGGATTGCCTACGTCGTGCAGCAAACAGGCAATTTCTACGGCACTAATGAAACCATCAAAGTTACCTTTAAGTCCGTATTGTTCGGCCAAATTTTGCTTGTCAATAACCTTAAGCACTTGCTTGGCAATATAGCGGCCCACCTGCTGCACTTCCATAGAGTGGGTGAGCCTGCTTCTGACCGCGGCGTTAGTTTCAAGGGGAAACACTTGCGTTTTTTGCTGCAGGCGACGCAGTGCTGGCGAATGAATGGCGCGGCCTCTGTCGCTTTCCATTTCTTCGTTAAAGTCGCGCCCTGCTACTGATGAGCTGCTAAAGCGTTGCGTTTGAAGTTTGCTTTTATAATTCATGTGACTGTTTTATTGCGTGTTTATAAATAATATCCTAGACTATTTGTGGGTATTGTAAAGAGAAGCATCTTGCTGCTACGCGCAGCACAATGTGGTAATTTCCATTTCCAGTGATTAACACTATTTTATTCTACGTGCGCACCACGATTGAACTAGAATTTGTTGATGAGTCTTGCCGAGATGTTGTTACCCCTGCAAGTGCAGATACTTAAGGATCAAAAAATAAAGGCACTGTAATCACTTAACTGACCATTATGCGCATAGGTCCAGTTGCGGGCACGTTCGGCCACCGCGCTCTAAAAGCCCAGCAAAGCTAAAACAAATATCGGTGGGGACATTGGCTGACATGCCGAGTAATTCATACAAATGTAGCTTCCTTTGGTTAAATAGGCCCGTGATGCGCAAGCGATAAGACATGTACTTATGCCCATGTAGTTGCGTCATAAGACCTCACTTATACGAAAAAAGGAGCGTGATTAAACGCTCCTTTTGATATTTCATATAACGGTATTTACGTTTAGTCTAGTAATCAGTTTCCTACTGAAAGAACATTCTAAAGGTCGCACCAATAGTACGCGGCTCGCCAATACGGTAACCCAAACGAGCTCTGCCGCCACGTTCACGGTCAAAGGATAACAGCGCGTTTTCATCAAATACGTTGTTAACATAAAACAGTAGTTCGAATTCGTCATACACCAAGCCCGTACTTAAATTAAGCGTATCATATTGGTCTAACATCAAATCAACTTCAGTGGTTTCATTACCTGTGGCACCGCCAAAAGCAAGACCCGATTGGAAGTTGCCCGCGCCTGCTATTTGGTCACTTGGCTGCGTAATACGATCACCCACAAACTGGTACGAACCCTGAATGTAGGTAGCACTAGAGCCAAACAAAGGCTCATCAAACTCATACGTGCTTGAAATAGCAAATGACGTTTCTGGTACCGACGCTAAGCGGTTACCGTCGGCCACGCCCCCTAGCACATCGCCGTTACTGTCAAATACGGTGCTGCCAAACTCTGCCTGTATAAAGCTACCGGCAAACGACACAAATAAGTTCTTAGTGGCCTGACGGGTCAATTCAAATTCAATACCTTGGCTAGTCGATTTTGGCACGTTAAAGGAAATGCGCGAAGAGCATGAACCCGCATCTAACGTAACTTGAAGGTCTTCAATGTCGGCATAAAAAGCCGACACATTCGCGCCCCAGCCGCGCCCTGATGACTTCATTCCTATCTCGTAGTTGGTGAGTGTCTCATCCTTATACTCTTGGAATCCACCAAACACGTCTAAGTCTTGAGCGTTACATAAGCTTCTGTTTAGAGGGTCGTTCACGCCGCCTAAACGAAAACCTTGTGACACTTGTGCATTCAAGTTTACGGTATCGTTAAGCTCATATTGTGCAATAACACGTGAAGTAAAGCCGTCGGATGTAGTTGAATCAGTTTGGTCATCGCTATTTGAGAACAAGCCCCCGGTAGTGAAACGACGCGTTTCTTCAAAATCGTACCAGCGACTGCCTAAGGTAACTATTAGTTTGTCAGTAAATGCATAATTCAACTCACCAAATACAGCGGTTTGCGATAAATCATAAGGTAAAGACGCATTATAGGGTGAGTTAGCTTCAAAACCATTCGCAACGGACGCTGCTGTTCCGGCGCCTAATGTGGCATCGGTGAAGGCATCATATCCCGGTGTGGGCAAAGTTTGCTGGTAATTGCGTTCGGTATCAGACGTAAATATACCCGCCACCCACGTTAAGTCACTTTCATCGTTAGATGCGGCGCGCAGCTCAAAGGTGTCTTGGGTAACTTGAGTTTGATCGCGCAGATTTGAGGGTAAAAGAACCGCTTCGTCAGGAAAACCTAAATCGATACTAACACTGCCAGAAAGTGAGCTAGCATCTCGGCTCATTAAAATATCGCGGTCTGTGTAGCTGTAAACAAAGGTGAAATCGGCAAAGTTACTGGCGTACTCAGCGGTTAAATCAGCAATGAGCGTTTCGTCTTTAAAGTCTTCTTGAAGCAGCAAATACTGCTGTCTTTCACCCAAGCTTATGGCTGGTCTGGTGGTGGTGTTCGGGTTGGCAAATAAGTTAAACACCTCTTGACGATTTGAGCCATTAACACTGATGTCTTGTAAGATGATTCTGGGGGTAATGGTGATATTTTCAGTTGGCGTGTATTTAAGCGCAACACGACCGCCTAGTCTGAAGCCGTCGTTAACATCTTCTTCTAGCGCCCCATTTTCACCCAATGCATCAATAAAGCCAGCGTAGCCGGTGCGATACACCACGGCGCGCATGGCCAAGGTGTCGTCAACTAGGGGCACGTTCACCATCGCTTTTACATGGTTACCATTACCGCCGTCGGTTTTGGTGTTAACGTTGACTTCTACTTTAGCGTCGAAACTGTTTATTTCGGGCTGATTAGTAATATAACGTAAAGTGCCACCAATGGAGCCTGATCCAAAAAGTGTGCCCTGTGGCCCGCGCAGAGTTTCCACTCGGCTAAGGTCAAAAAAGTCTAAATCAGGAGTGAATAAAGAAAGTGAAATAACACTTTCATCTAAATAAACGCCTACCTGCTCTTTTACGCCCGGCTGGTCGCGCACAATTTGGCCTGCTGAAACGCCGCGCATAGATACTTGGCTTTGACCAGGACCGAGGTTTTGAATAGATATGCTCGCTATGTTTCGCGAAATATCCTCTAAGCTGTTTGCACCTGAACGCTCTATGTCTTTTTGCGTTTGGGCATTAATAGAAAATGGTACGTCTTCAATTGCAAGGCTGCGCTTGGTGGCGGTAACCATAATTTTTTCAACGGCTTCATCTTCTTGCATCTGACTTTGTGCTTGCTGCGCCGCAAGGGGAGCACAAAGCACAGCTGCAAGGGCTACACTGATTAAGCTTGGTTTAAATAAGTGCTGATATGTGGGTCTCATGTAAGTCCTTTTTGGTATGTGTTTTACGTTCACGCATAGAATCGCAAGAAATTGATTTTTATTCTAGTTTTTTAGATAAAAATGCAAAAATTTATTATTTGCTGTATGTCGTTTACGTTTTACTCTAGAAAAGGGGTTACACAGGCAAACTATTTCTTTTCTTCGGGAGGAGCGCTAGCGACCCCTTTTTTATCACTTGTATCGAGTGTGTTATCGATGCCATCTACTGTATCTTCATTGGCATGTGCCGCTTTTTCAAGGGTATCTAGGGGTTTTTCTTGGCTGTTTGCTGCTTCGTTGTTAACATCCGAAGCTGGCGCATCGCTAGGGGATGCTTCAACGCTAGTATCGGCATCCTGAGGAGTGTTTTCTTTCACCACCGGCATTGACTCTTCGGTATCATCGACATTATTAGTCAGCGCCTCATTTTCTTGGCTTTCCTGCGGTATTTCGTTTAAAAGCGGAAAGCGCACCGTGTCGTCGTCATTAAGCAGCGACTGTGATTGGCTCGCCATATGGTTGTGAAGCGCTTGATAACTGCTAGCAACGCCCTGCATGAGGTTAGCACTATTCATGAAATGATCGTTTACTTTGGCCTTATATTGCTCTAATTCGGCTTTACTTTGCGCTAATTCTTGCTGCTGCTTACTGGCCTTTTTTTTACCAAGGCTTATGTGATAAATGGCAAAGCCAATTGCGCCACCGGCTATAAAAATCCCTAAAAACACTAAAATATTGCTCATGTTGACTACTCTCTATATTAAAAATATATTAATTCATGTGTTGGTAATAAGCATAATTATTAGCTACGCAATTAACTACGAAAATGGGCTTACCTCAAAGGTTATGCTAAAGGAATACGACGCGTCAAATACTTTATAAAACGCAGTAGATTTGATAGCGGTAACTTGCGTATTATTTGCGACGAAGAGTGCAAGAGTCTGACGACTTAATGTAATGCTGCATAAGTGTGATACCGTATACGGGTTCGTTAAAATTGGGGCCGTATACATCGCCATCAAGTGTGTTTTTTTAAATGAAATAGCTGAACACTCTAGTCTGCTCTTACACTAATTTAGTTCGCATAAGCGCACTTGTTATAAAAGCGCACGTGTGGTGAATGCACAAATCTTGACTATTTTTTTTGATAATAAACTTAACTATTTGCTGTGAAAATAAGTTTTGCTATAAAAATTAAGTAGGGCGACAAACACATTACCACCAGCGTGCCAACAATACCTAACATATACCACCAGTTGAAAGAATCACTCACTTGCGTTTCTGCGCTCATATCCACCACCTTATTCATTTACGATATATTTAATAGAAGCTTTTATAAAGGCTTGTTAATTTGACTTACGTCACGTTCACAGCCCCCAGCTTCACCAACACATTTTACTATGATGAAGTATATGTAAAATTCTTCTTCACACTCTTGATATTGATCAATAAAGTAATGAAGTCACTTAATAACTAAATTTCTACCCAGTGGCATTTTACTACAAAGATCAAAAACTCTAAGTGTTAACCGAGCTAAACTACACTAAGGTATTAATTTGTGAACCATAAAAATAGCCTAAGTATTCGAATATTACAAAATGTTTTGGTATATTCACTGTCGATAAGCGACAAAGTTAGTCAATTAGCGCATTAACGCCACTTTAATTAAACGGATTACTATTAATGATCAGGGCTATTACGTTTTTATTTTGCTTTGTCGCAACCAGTTTTTTATCTAGCAGTATCGTTTTAGCCGCGGCACTATTACATGGATAAACAACGAAAGAGTGGTATACCAATTTGCAGAGGCAAATGACGAATTTGATACACCGTCGTATACAGGCGTGCTTTTTGCCACAAACATAGGTGGCATAGACGACATAGATGCTAATATTGGACACTAAGGTATAGGAAAACTAGACCAAAGGTCTGTTAACCAAAGCTGTGGAAGACTTTATGAGCAGTAATGCTGAGCACAAAGCCTTCCTCTTATTATTTTTTTGCGTCTGTTTAGAGTATGGCGCACACAATTGTCGTGGCGCCATGAATGAAAAAACTGTAGTTACATCCCCTTGTATTGGACACTGTAAGCTAGATCCGCAGGATGTCTGCGAAGGCTGTTTTCGCTCTATCCAAGGTATACTCGCGTGGAGAGACGCAAGTAATGACAAGCGCTTGGAAATAAATAAACAAGCCTTGCAGCGGCGCAAGATTTTTAAGGCAACACAAACCCCGAGCCAGTGAGGTCAATAACGTTTTGGTCTTGCTAAACTTTTAGTTCTTCATATTCAAGCAGTAAGCGATCAAGGTTCTCTTCATTGGCAATAAGCTGGGCCTGCAAAGCCGCGCCACCAAAAAGCACCACCGAGTTGCCCTGCTCTGCTATGTTACCCCTCTTCTTCCATCCATTGAATTTGTAATTGCTACGTGCCCAACATTTCTTAGGGCCTATGGTGTTTTCTATAACTCATTGTCAGACATGCTGGCCACGTCTTTACTGTCGAGTTTGTAAGCGCCACTGTTAGGCGTGTCTAAGCAGCCAAGCACATTTATTAAGGTCGGTTTTCCTGAGCCTGAGCCGCCCTTAATGGCGACGAACTCGGTTTCTTTCGGATCGGACGAATTTCCAGCATCCCAAAAGCCACCTATTCGGTGACTAAATCAAAGACGATCATCACCAATGTTATGATCAAAACGATCTAAATGAACTCGAGCAAGATATAAATATTTTAGACATAACTTCAATAGAAAATGAATTTGAGATCAAGATCCCTAATATTCCTTGTTGTGATTTTATTAGCTCCGCAACTTAGTGCAGATTATAAACTTGGCTGCGACGACCCAGACTACGACCAATATATGGCTAGCCGCTTTGCTCATTTCACTTCCAGCAGTTCACGCCTATATTCACAAACATTAACACAATACAAAAGTAGTTTTGAAAATAATACAAACCCCTTTCGAGCTATTAGCGATTTATCAAGGCATTTAAAATATAGTGCACAATTTGATCCTGTCGATGTAGTGCAAACTAATATAGAGCGTTTGTTAGCTCATGGTGACGAGTTGCGCGTTGACCAAAAAGTTGCTGTGTCTATATTTGATGGATTTAGCGACGAAGACCACGCCATTGCAATCGCACGAGCATGGATTGCATACCGACAAGGCGACACAAAAACTGCGTTTTCAGAAATGTTAGCATCGATTGACGGAGCAGACTCGGCCACACTAAGTTCTTTTGGCCCAGACATTTATTTTATCAGACATATTTTAAGGGATGGTTATACCGAACCCGTTTTAAATTACTTGAAACTAAGCGAGCAATTTTGGTTAGGCGAAAATCCTGACAATATGCGTTATATTTGGCGCACGATGATTAACAATAATTGCGCCGTTGCGTTTGAATCTTTTGATGCAATAAAGGCCCTAGAGCTTGGAATTCAAGTAAGAGATATTTTCAGACCCAGATGAGTTTTTGTTTTGAAATAAGGCCTTTAACTTGGCAACTACTATTAATTTGAAGGTATGCAGATCCTTTTATAGGTATGCAGTTGCCTCTAAAATACTACTGATTGCGCTCTATTGCAGGGATATCGAAATAATCATCCAATGACATATCTTTCAATTTCGCTAATGTAGCCTTACGCGCTTATCGTTGCTCCACACTTTCCCCAAAAAAGCTTGATGTTCGTTTGCAATCACATGGCTTACTTGTTGAACTGACATAAGTCCCATCAGTCTAGCGGCGTGTAAAAGCCCTTCAGCACGGTATTTTTGTTTGTCGTCTGGCTTTCGTAGTTTCGCATTGTGTAAACTTTTTGTTAGCTCACTTTTACAATAGTCTAAGAATTCATTATTCGTCATTCATCATTGCGGAGCCGTTTTTTCGAATAAGGTAAGCCTTAGATTAAACAAGTTACGCATACCATGCCATCTGTAACGCTGATTTTTATAAACAACTATTTAGATCATTAGTCACTCTACGCTTTTTAAAAAAGTGATCAATGCACTTACACAGGCGATGCTAAAAACCGACTAATACGCTTAATCGCCTCGTGCAATCTATCAACACTCGCGGTATAAGCGAAGCGAACATATTTTTCAGATTCATGATAACCAAAGTCTGCACCGGGCGTTAATGCTACTTTTTCAGCCTCTAATAATGCTAAACACCACGCCTTGGCGTCGCTGGTAATATGCGACACATCGACATAAACATAAAACGCACCTTGAGCAGGCACCGCGGCGGGAAGTCCAATATTAGCCAAGCCTTCAAGCAGGGCCTTTCGGCGCTCATTCAGCTCACAGCGCCTGTGTTCATATTGCGCCATGGCGTCATCGCTAAAGGCCTGCAGCGCTGCGTATTGAGAAACGGTAGGCGCGGAAATAAAGAAGTTTTGAGCCAGTTTTGTCGCTGCTTCAATTGCCCATTCAGGCACCACTATCCATCCTAAGCGCCAGCCGGTCATGGCGAAAAATTTGGAGAAACTATTGATCACAAAAATGTCATCTGCTATGGACAGCGCACTGAAATCTTCCCCTTCAAACACTAAGCCCTGATAAATTTCATCTACCATTAAATGACCGCCAAGCGCACTTACCTTTTGGTAAGCTTTGGCAATGTAGTCTTTCGATAAAACACAGCCACTTGGGTTAGCTGGCGACGCTAGCCACAAACCCGTCGTTGAGCCTTGCCAGTGATTGGCTAAGGTCTGTAAATCAATTGCAAAGGCATCTTCAACCTTAGTGGTGATGAGCTGCGCTTTTGCCCCAACTTGAATTAAAAAGTGACGATTACACGGATAACATGGGTCGGGCATCATTACCTGCTCTCCCGCATTCACCATTAAAGAGGCCAATAGTGAAAGTGCACCCGAAGCGCCTGGCGTTACAATAATACGCTGGGGGTTAAGCGCTACTTGGTATTTTTTAAGATAATGAGTGGCTATGGCTTGCTTTAGTTCTGCCAAGCCAGTAGCGGACGTGTACCCTGTTTGGCATGATTGGATCGCATCCATGCCTGCATTGGCTACAGAATTTACTGCGGTAAAGTCAGGCTCACCGACTTCTAAATGAATCACATCTTCACCAGATGCATCAAGCTCCTTTGCCCTCGCCAGTATTTCCATTACCTGAAAGGGGGCAATTTGTGCAACGCGATGCGCCAACTTATTTGTCATATAACTGTTTCCTTCACAATAGGTATTGCGTTAACCACGGGTGTCGGTATTTTTAGATGCTGCAATGATTTGCACATTTTCTCTTGAGAAATTTAGATGATGGCGAACTTTCAAAAATGCAGTCACTATTTATGCTTTGTATTTTGTTCTCAAATAATATTCGTAAATTTATTAAAACTAAGCCTTCATTGTTGTTAATTTTAGCATAGCGCGTACTCGTAAATGTAGGATGAATATAAACCCTGGCGACAGGCATGTGTCGGCATAGCTATATCGACAAAATAGCGAGCAAAAATTGTGCCTTTGGCTTATAAAAATGTACAAGGCTTGGGTATTTTATAGCGCCTCGTCAGTGGCCAAGTAGCGCACTTCACCACCCACTAACGTCATTTCAACTTCAAGTGCAGACAGTTGTTCTTCACTTACTGTCAGTGGATTGGCGTTAAGCACGACAATATCGGCGCGTTTGCCTGGCGTGAGGCTGCCAAGTTCATCATCATCAAAGACAGCTTTTGCACAAGCCATAGTGTATGAATACAGTGCTTCCATTCGACCCATGGATTGCTCTGGGAAAAATTGCTCGCCGTTGGACATGCGCCGAGTAACGGACGAAATGTAGGAGGCTATTGGCGAGATTGCTTCCACCGGCACATCAGTACCGTTACAAATGGTTGCTCCAGCGTCAAGCAGCGAACGCCAGATATAGGCTCTATTTTGGGCGCGCTCTTCACCTAGTCGTTGTTCAACCCACGGGCCGTCTGAAGTTGCATGCACACCTTGCATGGAGGCAATAACACCAAGCTTAGCAAAGCGCGGCGCCTCGTCTGGGTGCAGAGTTTGGGCATGTTCAACTCGCCAGCGCAGGTCTTCGTTTGGGCGCGTGCTTAATAAGGCTTCGTATAAATCCATCACTTCGCGGTTGCCGCGATCACCTATTGCATGGGTATTAAGCTGAAAGCCGTTTTCCAGCGCTATTTCTGCGGTTTCACGTAAATTAGCTAAAGATGTTTGTGGTAGTCCAGAGGTTTCAGGCTTGTCGGCATAAGGCTCTAACAACCATGCCCCGTGTGTGCCAAGTGCGCCATCGATATTGCGCTTGATCGCCCGCACCGTTAGAAAACCGTTGGCATGACCAATCATACGCACGTCGGCAACGCGTGCGCGTAATGCGTCGTTGGTTTCATGACGCACGGCAACATGCAAACGAACGGGCAGTTGCCCAGCTTCAGCCATCAATTTCAATCGTTGGATGTCGGCAAAGTTCGTTCCCATATCGTGAAAGCTGGTGACACCGTGACGCAGTGATTCTTGACCCGCCAATTCAACTTGACTCTCAAACTGCGCTTGGAGCTCGTCCTCACTTAGGCTTGCTTGTGCTTGGGTTAGCAGCGCACGAATAGGCATCTGCGCGGCTTGACGCAGAAAGCCTGTGGCATCTGAGTTATTGTCTCGCACAATAGTACCGCCCTCTATGTTGGGCGTGTCGTCTTCAATTGCGCCCAACGCTAAGGCCATTGCGTTAGCATAGGCAGCGTGACCACTGGCGTGAAATAAAATCACCGGGTTGTCTGGACTGACCGCACTTAAACTTCGATGATGAGGAACACCGTCATATAGTGGTTCATCTGTCTTGCCCCAACGCTCTTGATGCCAGCCGCGCCCAACAATCCATTCGCCAGGCTCAGCATTAGCGGCAGCGTCTGCCACAATGGTGACAATCTCTTCAAAACTGCGGGTTGGCATTAGGTCTAGTATCATTAGCGCTTGGCCCAAGCCCAGGAAATGTCCGTGCCCTTCAATAAATCCCGGCATGGCCACGCGGCCATCCAGATCAATTACATCGGTAGACTTACCAATAAAGTTTGCGATCTCATCAATGCTGCCGACGGCAAGAATACGGCCATCTTTAACGGCAATCGCTTCGGCTTTAGGCTGATTGGTATCAACAGTGAGCACGGTACCGCCCGTTAGAACGAGGTCGGCAATTTGATTCGCTGAAGACTGCAGGCCCTCATCTAAAGCATCTGTGGATTGATTATCTGCTGGCTGGCATCCCGCCAAGGCCAAAAAGAGTAATAGTAATGAAAATACGCGAACAAAAGTCAAGGTCATGCGCCAGCCTGTTGGATAATAGATGTAGGATATACAGAAAATAAACTATAAGCTTGCCATATGCAACAGACATTAAATTCATTGTTTTTATACTAGCTTTGCGTTGACTAATCCAAGCAAAACGGAGCGCGGCTGCGACCACTTTTGGCGCTAATAAAAAAATAATTGACGTGTTAAACTCTTTGATTCCAAGGCATCATTGCAACCACTCTAGCTAATCCACAAAACCCAGTACTGCCTGCGATAAATAAGCCCATGCCGATAAAGGTAACTGCCCATACAAAAGCCGGCGCGACTGTTAGCGCTAGAATACTAAACACCAGCAGCATAGTGCCAATACTTAGCTGAACCTGTCGGTCAAGCGGCAGCACATTGCTGGTGCCTTTTTGTGTGTCAAAGCCAGACTCCTGCCAATGTTCAATACCGCCCGTGATGTTATAAACTTTAAGGCTAGGATTTTCACTTAGCAGCTTTTCACACGCACTTTTACCACGGCCGCCTTTTTGGCAGTAAATAATCAGCGCTTGTTCAGGATCTTCGATGCCTTTGGCACTGATACGCCCGCCTGGATAAAGTTTGGAGTTAGGTATATGCAAATTAGCATGTTCAGCCGGCTCTCTAACATCGATAAGCTGCGATTTTTCTTGTTCAATAATCTCTTTAGCTTGCTTAGCTGAAATTTCACGAACGCTCATAGTAAATCCTCTTCATTTCTACAGTAAATTAATTGGATAACTGCCATTAGGGCCGTTACCTCTGCGCTGTCGATACGATACCAAGCGTGTTTACCCTTAGACTCCACCAACACGATATTACTTTGTTTTAGTCTCAGCAGGTGCTGCGACACAGCCGACTGTGACAAGGCTAAAGATTCGCTTAAGTCTGAGACGGTCATAGGCCCTTTTATCAAGTAGCACAAAATCATCAACCTATTAGAGTTTGCTAATGTCTTTAGAAGTGACTCAGCCTCTTTTGAGCTATTTTCTAGCTTTTTTAGGTCCATTTAAATAATTACTCATTAGATATTACTAATGGGTAATTATGCTTGCAAATGATATACATTGCAACTGCACGTTTAAAATATTTAGATATTGTAGGGGTTTTTGGTAAACAAAGCTCATTAGATAACAAACTATTAGGCGACAATAGGTAGAGGAAAATAGCGCTTTTAGACCGGTGTTTACACTGATCGGCTTTACATGTTGATTAGTTAAATCTGTTTACGTTTATTCTGTGCCATCACCTTTTAAAAAGAGCATGCGAAAATCCAGCTCTTTTCAAAATGTGTGTGGATAAAGCGTCAAAACTAGCACTCTACAAATTTACGTAATTGTTTACCCTGTTCGGATAAGATCTCTTGCATCGTACATCAATAGTAAACCACTCGCCTAAAGCTTATCGTTTTTAAACTGGCTTAAATCCACGGCTCTTATTTTCAACGTTGCTGTTGCCAAGCTAACTTCAAGAAAAAAGGCAATCAAGCCCCCTGTTAGGAATAACAGACAGGTCATAAAGGTGATAATAACTAGAAGATCTAGATTGACGCTAATCAATCCGTTAACCATTATAAGCATAACGCTTAAACAGGTGATTACTGCTGACCCAATCAAAAAATTTATTGACCAATTGGCAAACGTCATGCGCTTGTTTAACGATCGGATTTCAAGTATTGCTTTCTCATTTATCCGCTCTGGCTGCTCTCTTGCCAAATTGCCAAACCATCTTGCTCTATCTATTATCCTCGACACGCGGCCAGTAGCAACGTTGACCAAATTGCCAATACCAACAATTAGGAAAATAGGCGCTAAGGCCAGCTGGATTATTTCAACTACGCTAGGGTTAAGAACTGTTTCCACTTAAAGTCTCTTTGTAGATTTACATTATTAAATATGTACTATACACGCTTATTTTTTAATGCCGAGGCTATTGTCAGTGCGCCTATAAAGAAACACTCTTCTAAGAAGCTACAACAGGGTGTGATTACAATTACTTGTAATCACACCCTAAATAGTAAGAGAGTTGATTAACAGGTGTGTGTTAACTATCCCTTGAAATACACTTCAACAGCGATGAATCGGTTCTGTGACGTGAACTTACCCTCGATTTCTATTAGGCGACCAACTGTGAGGTCGCTTCGACGACCACCCTCGAACTCGGTGCGGTTGGTGAGCTCGATTGTAATGCCGCCAACAACAAACTGATTGACATCGATTATAGCGGTGATGTTACCTTCAATGTCGTCTTCGCGATTTTCTTCAATGTATACATAATCAGCTTGCAATGCGCCATCTCTATCAATGAAACCATCGACCTCTACCCACAAGTCATTACGTAATGAGTTACGGTCGCCATTTTCAAAGTCTGTATCATTCATGAGCAACACTTCCTGACCATTAATTGTGAAGGTGTCTTGCCCAACAAAATCTGCAATACGTCCTTCAATCTCAACTTCACCGAGCTCTCGCTCGCCATCGCTGTTGTCACGACTTTCAAAATCCACAACAACGGCTACAATGTTTCCGGCCGTATCTTCTGTGGCTTTCACTTCCGCGTAAGCGCCCGTGATTAAGGCAGATTCGTTACCGTCTTCAAAGCGAGTATTCTCGTCCACTACAATGGTAAGACCACCCAAGTCGAAGCGGCCGTTTGCTAGGTTCTTGCTAATGTTACCTTCAATTTCAAACAAACCGCGAGTGGTGTTGGTATCGTCTTCGCGCTCAACTTCATAAGCAACAACTTCACCGTCTAGGATTCGTGCATCTACATCGAGCAAATCGTTAACTTCTAAACGTGCGAAAAAGGTCTCTGCGTCCACAAAACGATCATCAAAGAAAAATTGCGTTATTGCTTGTGTGCGGATGGTCAAGCCGTTGATGACTAGTGTCCCACTTTGCATAGCTTCGGGTCTCTCAAGTGCCGTCAGTCTCCCCTCAATCTCAAGCAATCCCCCTCGGTTTTGATTTGAACCGTCTGATGTGGCCACAATTTGGATTTGGCTGGCGATTAAGTCATTGTCTTCATCGTAGAAACCGCGAACATCGACGTAATCACCGACAAAAATATCGGTGACGTTGATTTGCAGTGCAGGGACAACACGAGTATCGACAATTTGAGTCGCTGTATTGACGTCGAACTCCTTCCCGTTAATACGAATTTCATTATTGTCGCGCTCAGTAACCATGCCCTTAGCTTGAACAAGACTTTCTTTAATTTGACTTACCTGTGTGGCAATAAACACCCCGTCGCGCTGTGCTGCATTAATTACAACACGTTGACCAGCGGTTATTTCATCGCGCTGAACATTGATAAAGCTGGTTTGATCGTCGATTGTAATTGTCGTACCGTTTGATAGCAAAACTTGGTTGCTGTTGGCATCAGTGACTATGCTTTCAAGAACAATACGACCGCTTGTATCACTTGAATTAGCACGCAATACGTCAACATCATCAACTAGCCACACACCATCAACGGGGAGTGCGCGCGCTTCAACACTTACTAATGCACCATCAATAAGGCTACCGTCAACATCTGCACTGCTATAACGGATGGTTAAGCCGCCAATTGTAAATGTCGACGCCGAAGTCGAAAGGTTGCTGACAAAACCCGTAACATCATAGTCATCGCTTGGCTGCGCATAATACTCTACTCGAGTCGCGGCCAGATTTTGGGTATTACCGACTGCACTGACTTCTATCACATCTCCAATGCGGAGTTGATCAAATCGACGGTCAATAAATCGTGTGTTTGCATCAATACTAAACACTTGACCTAACACAGTAAATGAATTCTGACCAAACGAAATGTCAGTAATTGGACCCTCTGCAGCTGCAAAGTAACTGATATTTTGGGCTGTGATGATTTCGCTATCGGCCGTGGTGCGGCCAACAATATTCACTACCATTCCCAAGTCAAGAGCATTCTGTGAGATTTCACCATTATGACTGTTTATGATGGCGCCATCGGTATCGAATCTCACACCATTAACCACTAAACTACCAAAACCTGTAACGGTACCCTGTGTTAGCAATTCAGTTTGATACAGCACTTCGACCGTTTCGTTACCATCCACTGTTACTTGTGCACTGTTAGGAATACTATCAAATAGCCCTTGGTTTGTGCTAATCGAATTAATAGTCAGCGTGTAGTCGCCGTATGCTAGCTCGTTGAGTATGCTTGTCCCGTCGAACGTAATTGAAAAGTCGTTCGGACCAGTCAAAGTCATGTTAGCGTTTACGCCAGTGGGTAAGCCGATTACGGATGACGTTAGGCTGCCCGCACTAGCTTGAGGTGCAGAAACCGGTGCTGTGCTATCAGAGCCTCCACCACAGGCAGACAATAATAAGGCAATTGGTAAGACGGCGAACTTGGATGATATAGATTTCATAAACGTATACTCCGTAAAATAGTTTCATAACTTATTTGCAAACATGCATACGACTCTTTTCAGTGATGGTAGTTCATAAACTTTTATTAGAAAAGACAGCCCGATGAAAATACCAAACATAAACGTTATCTCAGGGTCGGCAATTGTCAACATACCAGTCGCCTAAGTTAGTTTTAAGCCGCCTTAGTTGATTCCTTCTTTTTTTCTTTTCTTCGTTTCTTCGTTTCTTTAGTCGACATGTATTTGCCTAGTCGCTTTTGTTAATACTTGACTACCCTGCGAACGCTCGTTAATCCATATGCTATTAATGCGTAATATTGCGGGAAACATATCAAAAAAGTTTATCTCTATTTTCGATAATTCTTCTAGGCTTACACATTGAAAGTCGTAACTAGCAGCAATATTATTATGCACAGCGTGATGCTCATGTGCATCATGCTGTGCGTCTACTGCGCCTGACATATTAATTTCCACATCAAATAACTTACAGCGACCACCCGTCATCACAAACAATCCAGCTACCTGTGATAAAGCGTCTTTTGCATCGGCAAAGCTTTTTAGCTCTTTGGAAGTCGTAGGCTGGTGCTCAAACCCAACAACATCGGAAGCTGGCGCAATTAATTGTATTTGTAAGCTGGTATTTTCCATCGCGATGGTAAGCTGCGCTTCACCATGTACATGAGGCCCAGCTTGCAAAGCCACTGTTTGAAATGCAATAGCTGCCGTAATTAAAGCCCGCGTTAATCGCGTCATTTTTTTCATATTCATATCAACCTTTTCAGCTCTATGATGAACCTTTTCCAAAAATATCAAGGGTTCTGTGTTTTGAATTATCTTGTGTTGTATTGCCTTTAAAAGTAATGTTATATTATAACAATTGTTCAATCAACATAAGAATACTCATTATTTATGAAAGACAAACTTGGTATTTTTTTCTCGTCCTTGTGCCTTTGTCATTGCTTGCTAACGCCAATACTCATCTTGTTGATGGGCACAAATATATTTTTAGGCGCCTTAGAAGCAGAATGGGTACATAAACTGCTGTTACTTCCGGTGCTTATAATTGCGCTAAGCAGTATACCCAAGCGATGGCTAGCTACGCGAAATCAATGGCTACTCATACTGGCTAGTGCCGGTTTTATCACAATCGTTATTGCACAGTTTCATCATGGTGTTAATGAAGTTTGGTTGACGATGCTAGGTTCGACTAGTCTTATCGCCGCGCATGTGCTTAGTCTAAACCTAACAAAGCCTGAAGCGACTTCTTAAGTAAATGTGCTATTGGGCTATCTTGTAATGAATATGATCAACTGGAATATCTATGAACGAAACTATACACACATCTATCGATGACAATCGCTTACCGGTTACCTTGCTGTCTGGATATTTAGGCGCAGGCAAAACGACAGTGCTTAACGCCATACTCAATAACAGGCAGAATTTGCGCGTTGCGGTGATTGTCAACGATATGAGCGAAGTCAATATAGACGCAGCCCACATCAGCAATGAGATAAGCCTCAATCGCACAGATGAAAAACTCATTGAAATGAGTAATGGGTGTATTTGTTGCACTCTAAGAGAAGACCTATTAATAGAAATCAATAATCTAGCCGCACAAAAGCGGTTTGATTATTTGTTAATAGAATCTACTGGCATCTCTGAGCCCATGCCCGTGGCTGAAACATTCACGTTTGAAGATGAAGACGGTAACAATTTGGCAAAGATTGCTAGGCTCGACACGCTTGTTACAGTAGTAGACGGCGCAAATTTTTTACGCGACTTTCAAGAAGCAAAAGACCTTTGTGACACTCAAGAGTCTTTAGGCGAGGACGATGAGCGAAGCGTCGCTGACCTGCTCATAGATCAAATAGAGTTTTGTAATATTATTTTGATCAGTAAATGTGATCTCATTTCCGCGCAGCAACTGGACGAGCTGAAAGCGACCTTATTCTCACTCAATCCTGGTGCAAAAGTTGTTCCAATATCAAATGGAAATATCGCCTTAGACCAAGTATTGAACACACAGTTATTTAATTATGAGCAAGCTCAACAATCCCCTGGCTGGCTGCAAGAATTACGCGGCGAACACATACCAGAAACAGAAGAATTTGGCATCAATAGCTTTGTATACAGAGCGAGGCGCCCCTTCCATCCTAATAAATTTTTCACGTTCTTACATCAGGAATGGCCAACGGGCAAGCTCATTCGCTCCAAGGGTTTTTTTTGGCTCGCTAGCAGACCTATGGTCACAGGGCAATGGAGTCAGGCCGGCGGCATCGCTAGATATGGTGCTGCAGGACTTTTTTGGAAGGCAATACCAAAATCCGATTGGCCAGACGATAAAGCGTCACTTGAAGCAATTCATTCGCTATGGGAGGAACCTTTCGGTGATATGCGTCAGGAATTGGTGTTTATTGGTCAAGGTTTGAATCAATCAGAAACGCAAAAGGCGCTAGATGAATGCTTATTAACGGAAGAAAAAATGTTAGAAGGCCCGAAGGGTTGGCGGAGTTTACCAGACCCATTTCCATTATGGGAGATTGCCGGATGATTGCTGCTCAAATCGAAAAACACTCAAGCACTTGCATGTCGCATCATCACGATATTTTTACAAATTTCTTTGCCGAAGAGGTCAATGTGTGTGGATGGCAACGCAAGCTTTCTGAGCCTGTATATAAGTATTCTGCATTACTTGCTGAACATCAAATAAAAATAATCCGTGCAGTGTCGCCTGACGAGGTTGTTTCTATACTGAACAATTTATTGCCCGACTCACAGTACAAGCCAGCCTTCCTTGCGGACGTGCATTTATTGACAGATATGATGTGCTGCTTATTTGACTGCTCGTCTGTGGGTTTAAGATTGGCAACGCTTGACCATGCAATGTGCCCGAGGTTTCATAAAGATAAAATAAGCGGCCGACTCATCTGTACTTACGTTGGTAAAGGGACCGAGTGGCTGCCCCATAATACTTTATCTGATATTGAATCTTCACATCAAACACAGAAGTACGGCAAAGGAGCGAGCGAGCATGAAATCATGAGCGCTAAACAAGGTGATGTGATTTTGCTGAAAGGGGACGCATGGCCGAAAAATGAAGGCAGAGGGGCAGTGCATCGCTCACCGCAAGATTCATTAGAACAACGGCGACTCCTGTTGACTTTAGATCCAATGTAAAGGATTTGATAATGCTTATACAGTGCGAGTCAGAAAATTTCAGGTAAGAAAACGCAAGCAAAACTTTTCAGCGGCTGTGAGATGCTAATATCAACCACAACACTATGACTGCAGTAGCCCATCTTATTAAAAACACCCGTGCTGATCTGAAAAAATAAATTTGCTTAATTTTTGTACTAATAAAGATATGAAAAGTTTCGCTTTTGCATGCTGCTCTACCCTTAATATGACAAAGTTCTGTGGCAGAGTTTTGTGCTCTTCACCAGATAATAAACGCAAAAAGCCCCGAAAAACGGGGCTTCTGTGATTATCTGGCGGAGAGAGAGGGATTCGAACCCTCGTTAGGTTTAACCCTAAACACACTTTCCAGGCGTGCGCCTTCAGCCACTCAGCCACCTCTCCAAATTTTTAAGCACGGCCTTTATAAGCCCGCGGCGCGTATGTTAGGTAAAACCAATGTTGGTTGCAAGTAAAGATTGTAAATCATCCATAAAACAATCTTTTCACCTGTTTTTAATCAAAAAATCGTCACCTGCTACTAAGCATTACCCTTAACCTGCATTTTCAACTTCGCCGCAAAATCTAACATTCTATTTAAAGGCAACATAGCACGCTCAGCTAAAGTAGGATCTACAAAGACTTCCTTGCCAACTCGGCTTATTAAGGACTCTTTTAAGGCCTGCAAGCCGTTCATTGCCATCCATGGGCAGTTAGCACAGCTTTTGCACGTTGCGCCCGCTCCAGCGGTTGGAGCTTCAATAAAGGTCTTACCCGGCGCCATTTGCTGCATTTTGTAAAAAATGCCTTTGTCAGTTGCCACTATAAAGGTTTGGTTTGGCATGTCAGACGCGGCTTTTATCAACTGTGAGGTTGAACCAACTGCGTCTGCTAGGTCTATCACGCTAGCGGGTGACTCTGGGTGAACCAGTATGCCGGCGTCAGGGTAAAGGTATTTAGCTTTTAACAGTGCTTTAGCTGAAAACTCGTCGTGCACTATGCACTCCCCGTTCCACATAAGCATATCAGCGCCAGTTTGTTTTTGAATATAAGCGCCTAAGTGGCGATCGGGCGCCCACAGTATCTTTTTGCCTTGGCTATCGAGGTGTTCTACTATTTCAAGCGCGATACTTGAAGTAACCACCCAGTCAGCGCGCGCTTTTACGGCGGCAGAAGTGTTAGCATATACCACGACCGTGCGGTCAGGATGCTGATCGCAAAAGGCACTGAACTCATCTATTGGGCAGCCCAAATCAAGCGAACAGGTCGCGTCTAGCGTGGGCATTACTACCGACTTTTCTGGGCTCAATATTTTTGCGGTTTCACCCATAAACTTAACGCCGGCAACCATAAGGTTTTGCGCTTTATGATCGCGGCCAAAACGCGCCATTTCTAATGAGTCAGATACACATCCACCGGTGCTGTCGGCTAAAGCTTGAATAACGGGACTAGTATAATAATGCGCTACTAATACCGCGTTATTGGCGATCAGCAACTGTTTAATGTCAGCAATTAATAAGCTTTGCTCATCATCTTTAAGCTTCGCTGGCAACTTTGGAAAGGGATAGTCTACTGGCGCTATTCTATTAGCAAGAGTCATAACAATAATGGAGTAGTCAAAACGTTCGAGTATTATACCCCTTAGTCCTGAAAAAATCACTTCAATGACCACGAAATAAAGGATGTTTAATGTAAATGGGGATAAGTTATATAAGCGGGCTATTTATACCATGGCGGTAGGCTTATCTCTTGAAGATGGTGGGTCGTGCTGGATTCGAACCAGCGACCAATTGATTAAAAGTCAACTGCTCTACCAGCTGAGCTAACGACCCTTCAAGAGTGCTTGTTGTTTTGATAATGGTGGGTCGTGCTGGATTCGAACCAGCGACCAATTGATTAAAAGTCAACTGCTCTACCAGCTGAGCTAACGACCCACAAAATCAAACAAACAATTTAGACTGTATCTCGTTGCAGCTAAGTTACCTCTGCAACGGGCGCATATAATACTTAACTGAGCACAGGGTGCAACCTAAAAATGTCTTTTTTTCTTTTTTTTTGTATAATTGAATGTAAAGTAAGCAATCACCATAGCAACTGGCTATTAATTAGCCAGTTGCTGTGATGCAAGTCTTGCAGTTGTACTGTCAGGGTAATCATTAATCACTTGTTGAAAGAAACTATTCGCTTCTTGAACATTACCAGTCGATTTTTCAATTAAGCCTAATTTCAATAATGAATCACTGCGTTTAGGCGAGTTAGTGAAGCGATTGGCTACTTGCGTAAACTGCACTTTAGCTTCGCTGTAGTTTTGTTGATTGTACAGTAGTTGTCCCAGCCAATAATGTGCATTTGGAGTTGAGTCACTATTAGGAAACTGCGCTAAAAAAGCTTGAAAGGCAGGTACCGCTTTTACATAGTCTCTATCTTTGAGTATTAAATTAACCGCATTTTGGTAACTTTCTTGCTCACCAGCACTGTTAACAGCTTCTAGCGGTGAAGTTGCGCGTGAAGCAACAGACGCTGATGGCTGTGTGCTTCTAGCAATGTTATCGCCTAGCTCAGAAGTAGACTGCTGTGTACTATTAAAACCTTTGTCTATTTCAAGAAACAGATCGCGCTGTCGCTCTAGCAGCTTTTCAAGTTGATGAGTATGCAGCTCAATGGAGCCACGCATTTCGTCTATGTCGCGTTGTAGCTGATTAACTTGGGCTTGAAGACGCTGCTGAGACTCTGTTCTTGAGCCCACAATACGTTCTAGGGACGCTAAACGCTGTTCAAGCACTACCGACATACCACCAATTTCGGCGTTAGAGGTTTGTGCGGGCGTCCTTAAAGAAGACGTTTGCGCTGAAACAGTGTTTTGCGCTTCCACAACAGGAGCTTGCGCGAGGCAAGCTCCTGTTGCTAGAAAACAACTGAGACTAATAACTAATTTAGTATTCATTGTGTTTACTCATTTACTCGTATACTACTACACCACGGCGGTTCTGTGCCATTGCGTACTCAGAGGTCCCCATAACCGCAGGCTTTTCTTCACCGTAAGAAACGACAGTGATTTGTGACATACTTACGCCTTCATTACTAAAGTATGTTTCTATTGATTGGCCACGGCGTTCACCTAGCGCTATGTTGTACTCTGGTGTACCGCGTTGGTCACCATGACCTTCAATAACGATGGTTTGACTGGGGTTAGCGACTAGGAAATCAGCGTGCTTTTTAAGTACACTAATAAACTCTGGCTTTATAGAAGACACATCAAAGTCAAAATAGATAATATTCTGATTTACCAGCGTGGCTTTTTGATCTTCTGCAGCAGCCCTGAGGCGTGTCATTTCGTCGGCGCGAGCAGCTTCAGCGCGAGCAACAGTTGCCGTTTCTCGTTCCATGCGAGACTTTTCTGCTTCAGCCTGCTCTACCGCTGCTTGGCGGTTTGCCTCTGCAAGTATTTCTTCTTCACTTGGTCCAGAACTACATGCCATTAAACTGGTGGCTGCTAGCGCAACTAAAGCTATTCTAAATTTATTATTGGTAAACATACTAAATCCTTAATGTAAAAAAACTAAAGTATAAAACTGCTGAATAAAGACGTGTATTGTATATGTCTTTTCATCACAGTAAAAATGGCGACCAACTGGGCGATTTAACTTGCCCGTCGGTTGCCGGTAATAACGCTTTGAAGCGCCCATCTAGAGATACCAAAGATAGCACTTGTTGTCCTTCATGAAGAGTACTATATATGATCATACTCCCATTAGGTGCAATACTTGGTGATTCGTCCAAAAAGGTTTTTGTGAGTACCAGCATGTCGCCAGTTTCTCGGTCTTGTCTAGCGATATGATAGTCGCCCTGAGTGCGGTTTACGACAATTAAATGTTTGTTGTCTGGCGTAATCGCCGCACCTAAATTCATCTCACCATCAAACGTGATTCTTTTTGAACGCTTTGTGGCTAGGTTCACTTCATAAATTTGTGGCCTGCCGCCTCTTTCCGACGTGTATACAATACTTTTACCATCGGGCGTCCATTCAGGTTCGGTGTCTATTGCTCTGTTTTGTGTAATGCGCTCTAATTCTTTCGTGGCTAAATCCATTACGTAAATTTCGGGGTTTCCGTCTTTCGATAGCACCATGACTAACTTGGTGCCGTCGGGTGAAAACGCGGGCGAGCTGTTAATGCCGGGAAAATTTGTAATACGCGTACGCTGACTAGTATAAATATCTTGGATGAATATTTGTGGCCGTTTGCCCTCAAAGCTAACATAGGCCAATTTATTGCCGTCAGGGGACCATGAGGGTGACATAAGCGGCTCTGGAGACGACAGCAAACGCGTTTCATTGGCGCCGTCGTAATCGGCAATAACTAGTTGATAAGGCAGTGGATCAGTGTCACGATCGCGCACCACAATATAGGCAATACGGGTTAAAAACGCGCCTTTTTCACCCGTGAGCGCTTCATAGGCAATATCGCTAATAATATGCGCGTATTGCCTGAAGTCTTCCGCTAGTATGATTTTTTCACGACTTACAATAATGTGGTCTTTAGCCATCACCAAATTACCGTCTATAAGGGTTTTTGATTCGCCGCCGGTCAGCTGGGCGCGCAGAACGTCTATTAACTCAAACTTAACCAAATACTGGCCATTTTGCACAGCGCTTATACTGCCTGTTAATACAGTATCTATACCTTTTTGCGCCCATGCAGAATAATCCATCTCGGTATCTGATGATGGAAATTGCGGCATGTTCGACAAACTCACAGGACTAAATTTGCCGCTTCGCTGTAAGTTATTGCCAATTACATCGGCTAGACTCTCTGGCAGTATGCTTGCACCGTCCCACTTAAACGGCACCACCGCAATAGGGCGAGCGTTGTTCATGCCCTCAGTTATCACTATGCGTAAATTAGACTGTGCTTTAGCCCATTGGCTATGCGCAGCTAGGCCTATGGCACATAGCATCAGTAGCATTAATTTTGTGGGCACCACGCGCACTAGCCGCTTCATTGTACTCATTATCTCTCCGGTGAAACTTCAATATCAAATTGTCTAAATTGGGCCATTACGTCTGGATCTTTCGACATAGGTAAAGTCCCTGCGCGTAATATAGCAGCTTTGGCAATGCGGCAAAGCGCTGGCTTGCCCGATACAGCCTCTGCTCTTAACACTAGGCCGTCGGGAGCGAGGCGGACATTAACCAAACAGGTCTCGCCAATAAAGCCGCCGTCGGTTTCTAAAAATTGCTGCACTTTAGAATGCACCAAGGCTTTATACTTTTCGACTTCGCTTAATACTCTTCGCTGATTTGCTTGCGACATACTCGCCTGCTCTTCTTGTAACTGCTTAGCAAGCGCCTTATCCAACGCTTCTTGTCGCTTTTTTTGCTGCGCTTCTAAGGCGGCTTTTTCTTGTTCTTGCTTTATACGCTGTTGTGCGATGGCGCGTTCTTTTTCTTGTTCTCTTTTTAATTTATCTTGTTGTTCTATTTTTTGTAGCTCTTGCTTTTTGCGCGTCTCATCAACCTGCTTCTTACGTAACGCTTCTTTTCTTTGTGCTTCTTGGCGCTGCATATCTTGTTGACGCTTTTGCGCCGACGCTTCGGCTTGCGCGATTTCACGTTTTTGTTGTTCAATCACATTACTGTCGATAAACGTGGCTTTTACAATATCTGGCTGCAATGCAGATGCACTCGCCTGGGGTGCTACAAACTTTAATGGTTTTGCCGAAAAATTAAAACTGACTAATAAACTAATCAATATTGCACCGTGCAGCGCCACCGACTTAAACACGGGCGATCGCAGCACTTTTTTAACACTGCTATATCTAGAAAGCATGCTACCTGCTTCGGTATTATCAACCTTAGCGTCTTTCGTCATAGCGTTAAGACTCATCCGGGTCGGTCATTAGCCCAACGGAGGGCACGCCGGCGCGCTGCAGCATTACCATCAGATCGATGACTTTTTCATATCGAACATTGCCATCGCCGTTCACTACTACAGGTGTGGTTGGCGCGACTAGCAGCCGAGTTCTCACGAGCTCTGCTACCGCCGCACCGCTCATAGCGTTAGCGGGCTCATCTCCCACGTTTAAGTAATACAACCCGTCGGCATCTACCGATACGATCATCATCGGTTCGTCTTCGGTCTGGATCGTTTGTGCTTCTGCTTTAGGTAAATCGACCTGTACGCCTTGAGTCACTGCGGTTGCGGTAGCCATAAAAATAACCAGCAGCACCAGCATAACATCTATGTAGGGTACAACGTTTATTTCAGAAACAGGTTTGCGGCGTTTACGAACGTACATTTACTTCTCCGCTACTTCGCTTTTGCTGGCCAGACTCTGGCGATGCAATATGGCCGAAAATTCTTCCATAAAGTTACCATAGGTGTTTTCAATCTTTTCCACTTTGCTGCTAAAGCGATTATAAGCAATGACGGCAGGGATAGCGGCAAACAGCCCAATGGCGGTGGCAATAAGTGCTTCGGCAATGCCCGGCGCAACCATTTGTAAGGTGGCCTGTCTGACTTGGCCAAGTGCAATAAACGCCGTCATAATGCCCCACACAGTGCCTAGCAAACCGATATAAGGTGAAATTGACCCAACCGTGGCTAAAAACGGCAGACGCTGTTCTAAATCATCTACTTGTCTAGACATGGCAACTCGCATTGCTCTGTATGTGCCTTCATTAATTGAATCGGGTGAGCTAGACGCAGTCTTGCGCATTCGTACATACTCTTTAAATCCCGAGCAGAATATTAATGCACAACCACTCAAATCATCTTTTTGTGTTAAATCGGCATACAGCTTGTTTAAATCGGCGCCCGACCAAAACAACTCTTCAAACTCCTTCACTTCGTTAGTTGCTTTTCGCAATGCCGCGCCTCTTTGAAATATGTAGGTCCAGCTAACGATTGAGGCAGCAATTAACAGCAGCATAATAAATTTAACAACAAAACTGGCTTCTAAAAATAGATATAATACTGACATTTCAGAATTCACTGCGTACTTCCCTAATTAATTGCGTTATATAGTTCTTTAGGTATGGCTGTTGGCCGTGAGCGCTGTGTGCTGACACAAGCTACTTTTACCTGTGCACTAACCAACAGGACATCATTTTTTCTTATTTCTTGAACAAAGCTCAAGCTCGCCCCTTTTTTTTGCACTACTTGGCAGCTTACGCTAAGTACGTCATCAAGCTTTGCGCTTTGGATAAACGCAATTTTCATATCTATGACGACAAAACCTAAAGATTGTTCCAATAAATTCTGTTGCGAAATATCAAGCGACCTAAGCCACTCGGTTCGGGCTCTCTCCATATATTTCAAATAGTTAGCATGATACACAATACCGCCTGCGTCGGTATCTTCATAATACACTCGTGATTGTATATCAAACTTATTCATGTATGCACTTAATATCGATGGACTTCTCATGTTAACAGAGTGATAAAACTTATGCTTTATAATAACTTATGATTTTACAAATAAATACAACCATGAATTAATCTAATCCAAAATGTAAATTTTATTATCTTGTCTGGAGTGTAAATTTATTTATAATAGCCACATAATAAATTCTAGCGGTTATTTAAGCTTTTATTTTTTTATGCACTTCCTTCCAGTAAATAGTACTTTTGCCTGCACTATGAAAATATGTGCGGGCTTTTTTTATTCTTTAATATCAAAACCTAAATGCAAATAAGCGCTGTCGGTAGCAATTCTGCCTCGAGGAGTACGCTGCAGGTAACCTTGTTGAATCAAAAAAGGTTCAATCACATCTTCTATTGTTTCTTTTTCTTCGCCTATTGCCGCTGCTACATTGTCTAAACCCACGGGCCCACCATTGAATTTATCAATAATAGCCAGTAACAACTTTCTATCCATAAGATCAAAACCTAACTTGTCTACATCTAGCATATTCAGCGCTAAGGCAGCAACTTCGTCGGTTACGGTGCCATTGCTTTTCACTTGCGCGTAGTCACGCACTCGCCGCAGTAGACGATTTGCAATACGCGGCGTACCGCGGGAGCGTTTAGCAATTTCAAGCGCGCCTTCTTGGGTCATGTCCATGTTTAAATGTTTGGCACTGCGCGTGATGATACTGGTTAAGTCGACTATTTTATAAAACTCTAAGCGCTGTGTAATGCCGAAACGATCGCGCAGCGGCGACGTAAGCGAGCCTGCTCGGGTGGTCGCGCCTATTAGAGTAAAGGGCGGCAACTCTAATTTGATTGAACGCGCCGAGGGTCCCTCTCCTATCATTATATCAAGCTGATAATCTTCCATCGCCGGATATAAAATTTCCTCAACCACGGGACTCAAGCGGTGGATTTCATCAATAAACAACACATCGTTTTCTTCTAAATTAGTCAACAGCGCGGCTAAATCGCCAGCTTTTTCTAATACCGGACCCGATGTGGTCTTAATATTCACGTTCATTTCATTGGCAACAATATACGCAAGCGTTGTTTTACCTAGTCCCGGTGGCCCAAAAATTAGAACATGATCGAGTGCGTCTTTGCGCGCTCGGGCCGCTTCGATAAATATTTCCATTTGGTCGCAGACCGGTTTTTGGCCCACGTAATCAATCAGCATTTTAGGCCGTATGGCCCGGTCAATGGCAACATCGTCTGATTGTTCTTGGGGTCGTAAAATACTGTCGGCTTCAATCATATGTTTGTTCTCATGTGGCCTTGATCGTATATGGGTAAATCAATTGTGTGATTTTTTTTATCATTTACACCATCGATTTAAGTGAATCGCGAATAAGCTTTTCGCTGCTCGCATCTTCGCTTGCAATCTTTCTAACGGCGGTTTCAGCTTGGTTCCGCTTATAACCTAAGGCTATAAGAGCACTCACCGCTTCATCTATCGCACTTACTTTTGCTACCAGCAACTGCGACTCCGACCCGCCCGTTGCCATTGGCTTATGAATGCTCAAGTTAGGCAAGGTTTCTAAATCATTAAGCTTATCTTTTAGTTCAACCACCAAACGCTCAGCTGTTTTTTTACCCACGCCCGGCATTTTAACCAGTGCGGTAATATCTTCATGCATTACTGCGCTTACAAATTGATTGGCCGACATGCCCGACAGTATTGTACAGGCAAGTTTAGGCCCCACGCCGTTTGCTTTTATCAACACTCTAAACAAAGTTCGCTCTACGCGATCGACAAAACCAAATAATAGCTGAGCGTCTTCACGTACCACAAAGTGAGTATACAAGGTAACTTGCATAGCAATGTCTGGAAGCTGATAGAAGCTGGTCATGGGCAACTGAATTTCGTAACCTACCCCGCCCACGTCTAATACGATTTCAGGGGGTATTTTTTCAACAATAATGCCGGTGAGTTGCGCTATCATAATGTGGCTTTTATCTTCTTATAGTGAAGCTTTTGAATGTAATGGTTATTGTAAACGTCGCCGAACTGTTTTAGTAGCACTACCCGCCATTTTAATCATACTTTGTTGGGTGTGTAAGTGACATAAAGCAACCGCAAGCGCATCGGCAGCATCAGCTTGAGGCGTTTTACCTAGCTTGAGCAAATGGGTAACCATATGCTGAACTTGGATTTTATCGGCGCTGCCTTTGCCTACCACCGATTGTTTTATTTGTCTGGCTGAATATTCAAATACAGGCAAGTCAACACAGGTCGCTGCAACAATAGCAGCGCCTCTGGCTTGGCCAAGCTTGAGCGCCGAATCGGGGTTTTTAGCCATAAACACTTGCTCGATGGCAAACTCGGTAGGCTTGAACTGTTTTATTATTTCACTGACCCCGTCATATACATTTTTAAGACGTTTGGGCAGGCTTTCATCCATTACTTTTATACAGCCGCTGCCTAAGTACTCAGCTTTGTTGCCTCTTATGCCAATAATACCGTAGCCGGTGATACGCGATCCTGGATCTATCCCAAGTATTATATGCATATGCAATGCCTTAGCCTTATGTATTGAACCAACGTCAAGAGTATTATTGGAGCCAGCTGTAGATTAAGCATCAATCGTTTTTGGTACGAACTGACTTATAGCCCACTTATTCGTGCCTGACCACACTTTTGCCATGGCGTCTTGTTTGTTTAACCACTCGTAAGCCGTATGCTCAGTTAAGATAATTGTCGAATTTGCAGGCACCTGGGCGCAGAACACATATTCGAAGTTTTTGGTCACGCCTTTCGGGTATCGGTACAGCCAGTCTTCTCGAATAAGATATTGATTTACCAGCCTGCAGTCCATTAAGTGATGTAAAAACCCCGCTTCGTTTGTGTGCGCAAAGCTCAAATTTATGCCGGTTTCTTCTAACACTTCTCGCGCTGCAGTTTGAATGGGCACCTCGCCCACTTCCATAGTACCGGTAACCGACTGCCAAAAGTTGGCGTCGTCTATGCGCTGCAGCACTAGCACTTTGTTATACTCGTTATACAGCACTATTAGCACCGATTCGGGTCGCTTTAGTATCATTACTACCTTTGGTCGTGGTTATTGCTATTGTTTATATTGGTGCAAACAATCACTATTCACTCTCAGCGTCTTTGCTAGGGTCGCTTAAGGTCGCAATAGACAGCTCTTTTAACTGCTGAGGGTTCGCCCTACCCGGTGCACCTGTTAACGGACAGGCTGCGGTATTTGTTTTAGGAAACGCCATAACGTCTCGAATAGAGTCCGCGCCAACCATTAGCATTACTAAACGATCCAAACCAAAGGCTAAGCCAGCATGCGGGGGAGTGCCGTACTTTAAGGCTTCCAGTAAAAAACCAAATTTTTCTTGTGCTTCTTCACTCTCAATTCCCAGTAGTTCAAATACCTTAGCCTGCATTTCCATAGTATGAATACGCACTGAACCGCCGCCTAATTCAACCCCATTGAGTACCATATCGTAAGCATTTGACAGCGCTTCTTTAGGATTATTACTTAGTGTCTCTATGCTGCTGTCACTCGGGGCAGTAAAAGGATGATGCAATGCATGTAGGCGACCGTCGGCCTCTTCAAACATGGGGAAATCTACAACCCAAAGCGGTTTCCACTGGCCTTGCAACAGCGATAAATCTTCGCCTAACTTAATTCGAAGCGCCCCTAATGCCTCGGTCACGGTGGTATAATCCCCCGCGCCAAAGAGCAAAATATCGCCGTCTTTGGCTTTTGTAGCACTTAAAATGGCGTCAATTGCGACAGCATCTAAGAATTTAAGAATGGGGCTTTGTAAGCCTTCTAGGCCTTTTGCTAATTCGTTTACTTTAATCCACGCCAGTCCTTTTGCGCCATACACGCCCACAAAACTGCCATATTGATCAATTTGTTTGCGCGAAAGTGAGGCGCCGCCGGGCACGCATATAGCCGCCACGCGGCCGTTTGCGTCGTTAGCTGGCCCACTAAATACTTTAAATTCTATGTGCGTTAATGCACTGGCCACATCGGTAAGTTCTAGTGGATTGCGAAGATCAGGTTTGTCACTGCCGAAGCGGCGCATAGCCTGTGCAAAGCTCATATGCGGGAAGTTACCTAAGTCTACGTTGAGTAATTTTTGAAATAATTCTTTGACTAAGCGCTCGGTAATTTCCATTACACCGCCGGCATCTAAAAACGACGTTTCTATATCTATTTGAGTAAACTCTGGCTGCCGATCGGCGCGTAGGTCTTCGTCACGAAAACACTTAACTATTTGATAGTACTTATCCATGCCGCTCATCATAAGCAGTTGCTTAAATAGCTGAGGGGATTGCGGCAGCGCAAAAAACTCGCCTTTATGCGTGCGGCTTGGGACTAAATAATCACGCGCGCCCTCGGGCGTTGCTTTGGTTAGAATAGGCGTTTCTATATCTAAGAAGTCGTTGTCTTCTAAAAAACGACGGACAATAGAGGTAACTTTTGAACGAAATATTAAACGATTAGTCATTAGCGGGCGGCGCAAATCAAGATAGCGATATTTTAAGCGCTGCTCTTCACTATTTTCTTGGTTCCAATCAAGCGGTAAGGCCGGCGCCTTATTAATTATCGTGACTTCTTTGGCCAGTATTTCAATAGCGCCGGTGCTCATATCTTTATTTACTTGTGCACTAGGACGGGCTCGCACGATGCCTGTAACAGACAAACAAAATTCGCTACGCACGCTAGAGGCAGTCTCAAATGCGCTGGCGGTATCGGGGTCAACCACCACTTGTACAATACCTTCACGGTCGCGTAAATCGATAAATACTACGCCGCCTAAGTCGCGACGTTTATTTACCCAACCGTACAAGGTAACTGTTTGATCAAGATATTTTGTGTCTATTTTTCCGCAATAATTAGTGCGCATTAATACAACCTTTCCCTATAAATATTGATGTGAAACTCAGTAGATGTTAAGTGGTAAGCTCTGCTTGAGCCTTAACTGTAAACGATTCGTTAGCTACGGTATTATAAACTAAAGATGAAACAGACTAAACGAATCAAAAGAATTAATTAACCTTGATACACATACGTAAACAAATTTACGCAAACTACAGTACAAAACCGATTTTGCGTGATATAGCTCACTTAGGATCTTTTCAAAAATCACTTTTAAAAACTGATCACATGCTCAACTTCTGCGCGTATGCCAAAGCTTGAACCAATGCTATGATCGTGATGACTAGGCGCAAAACACAGCACTTTTTCATTTGATGGCGAAAGACTTAATTCGTAGCGAATAAAAGCGCCTCTAAAATGCTTCTCTTTTATAACCGCTTTGGTGGGGCTAGCATCATCGTGTAGTACATCGTCTGGCCGCAGCAATATTTTGACCGTGGGAGTGTGCGAATAATCATCGCCGCTTAAGCGCATTTCACCTAGTGCTGTTTTTGCAAACCACCCTTTTGTACGCTCTACTGTTTGGCCCTCTATAAAGGCACCCTCACCTATAAACTTAGCCACAAAGTAGCTTGTCGGTTCGTGATATAGGTCATAGGCCGATGAAAACTGCTGTAAGAAACCATTCGCCACCACCGCTATTTTGTCGGCAAAAGCAAAGGCTTCTTGCTGGTCGTGAGTAACTAAAATAGCGGTCAAACCAAGCTGTTGTATGATCTCGCGTACATCGCGTGCAACTTGCTCACGTAAGGTAGGATCGAGGCTTGAAAAGGCTTCATCCATTAATAAAATATCTGGCTGTGGGGCTACCGCTCGCGCAATCGCTACTCGCTGCTGCTGTCCCCCTGACAGATCTGCTGGGTATTTATGAGCAAGAGCTGCAATACCCATTATGTGCATGTACTTCATGGCGGTGGCTTGCTTATCATCGCGACTTAACTTGCCTAAACCAAATTCGATATTCTGTTGCACGGTTAAATGCGGAAACAGCGCAAAGTCTTGAAAGACCACACCAACTGAGCGTTTGTTAGGCGGTTTAATACTGTTTGAGTCGCTCATGCGTTGCCCATTAATATCAATGCTGCCGTTTGCCACTTCAATAAAGCCAGCAATAGCGCGCAGCAAGCTTGTCTTACCGCTGCCTGATGGCCCCAAAATACAGGCAATATCGGCCTTTTGAATGGCTAAATTAATATTGCTCAAGACCGGCTCAGCGCCATACGATATGCTTAAGTCCTGTATAGACAAAACAGGTAAATTGACTTGGTTAGTATTCACTTTCTACGTTTCTCAAGGCTCATGGTTAAAAAGATAACAGGCAATAAACCCGCAATGACGATGCTTACGGCAGGCAACGCAGCGTCTATCAAACGTTCGTCAGACGCCAACTCGAATGTTTTAACTGCAAGCGTGTTCACATTAAACGGACGCAAAATTAATGTTGCAGGTAGCTCTTTCAATACATCGACAAAGACTAAAATAAACGCACTGACTAAACTCGCTCGCAATAAGGGGATATGCACTCTTTGCAAGGTTTGAGCGGTATTTACGCCCAAACTTGCAGACACTTCATCTACATTTGGTTTAATACGCTCAAGCCCAGTGTCGGTATTGTGCATGGCAACACTTAAGTATCTTACCGCATAGGCAAAAATGAGGATGGCAATACTGCCAGACATTATTAGCCCGGGTTGCCAGTCAAAAAAAGCGAGTGTAAAACGATTAATATTAATGTCTACCGCGCCTGAAACCTGCACTACTCCAACCGCAATGACCACACCGGGCAAAGCATAGCCTAAACCTACAAATTGACTCGCCAAGGCTATTTTTCGACTCGCGAAACGGCGTTTGCAATAGCTGATCACTAAGGCCAGCGACACAATAAGCGCTGCGCTTATAAAAGCTAACTTCAAGGACGTGCCCAGCAAAGGCAAATAGTCGATAAAGACGCCTTTGTCAAAATACTGTGCAGACCACCACATAAGCTGAATGAAGGGAATAATAAAGCCAAACACAGCCGGTATTGCGCACAAAACAAACAAGCCTGCAGACTTCAATGGCGTCGTTGTTTTTGCCTTTATGCTGCCGGCGTGCCTAGATTGGTAGCGACTGTGGTGCTTGCGGCTGCTTTTTTCTATCCATAGTAAAACAAATACCACCAAGCATAGCATAGTAGCTAATTGACTCGCGGCCGTCGCATTACCCATGCCAAACCAGGTACGGTATATACCGGTGGTAAAGGTGTTTATACCAAAATAGGCCACGGTCCCGTAATCAGCCATTGCTTCCATCATGGCTAGCGCCGCGCCTGTAATTATGGACGGTCTTGCCAAAGGTAACGCGACTTGCTTCATATGCTGAAAACGCGACAGGCCGGCTAGTTTTGATACCAAAGTAAACTGCGCCGATTGCTCGCTAAACGCCGTTCTGGCAAGTAAGTATACATATGGGTAAAGTACTAAAATCATGACCAACACCGCGCCTTCAAGACTGCGGATATCGGGCAGCATTTGTTGATTAAACGGCGCGTCAAATAGTGTGCGCAAAAATTGCTGTAGTGGTCCTGAAAAATCAAGCATGCCGGTGTAGGTGTAGGCAATAATATAAGCAGGCATGGCTAATGGCAGCAAAATTAACCAGTTGAGTAAGGATTTGCCGTAAAAAACATAGTTGACCATAAACCACGCCAAATAGGTGCCTATCACCGCGGTGCCTAGGCCAACCCCTATTGCCAACACCAGGCTATTTAATACGTAGCTACCCATTACGGTGCTAAGCAAATGCGACCATACCTGCGTGTCAAAATTGGCCATGCTGGCAAACACAACTAATAACGGGACTGCAAAGAGTCCCGTTATTGTCCATGTGCTTATTTTAAGTAGGCTTATTTTGGCGTACATGTAAAATCAAAGATGACGTAATAAGGTGCAAGTATTCTACCGTATTTGAAGCAGAAAAATAGCGAAAACGCACGGCTTAATGTTTATTTCCAGCCGGCTCGGTCCATCAGCATTAAGGCTTTGGCATTATTTTCGCCTATTTTGGTAAGCGGTACTGTCTGACCCTTAAACACACCAAAGCTTGCTAGTTCTTGACTTACGGCAACGCCCTCAATCACGGGGTATTCATGATTGACTTCTGCGTACCATTTTTGTGCTGTTTCGGTGAGCATATACGCCAACAGTTTTTCAGCGTTTTCTTTGTTTTTAGCATATTTTGTAATGGCGGCACCTGACACGTTGACATGCACGCCCATCTCATTTTCACCCTGATCATACCACACCACCTCTACCTGCTGCGCGACTTGACGCGTGTCTTCATCTTTACTGGTTAACATACCGCCTAAATAGTAGGTATTAGCAATAGCCACGTCGCATTCACCCGCTGCTAGCGCTTTTATTTGGTCACGATCGCCGCCTTTAGGGGAGCGTGCAAAATTAGCCACCATGCCTTTGGCCCACGCTAAGGTTTTCTCATCGCCCCAAATTTCAATCAGCGCCGACACCATCGACTGATTATAAATATTGCTAGACGAGCGAATACAAATACTGTTAATAAACTCAGTGCCGACCAACTGCTCTAGGCCGGTAATAGGCGCATCGTCAAACGTACCCTTTCTGACCATTATAGGTCGTGCACGTTTAGTTAGAGCAACCCACTGCTTAGTTTCTTCTACCCAATACTTTTTGGCAACGTCTGTCACGTCTGTAGACTCAATGGCTTGGGTTAAGCCCATATCTTTAGCGCGCACTAAGCGTCCCACATCGGCTACTAACAAAACGTCGGCTTCGGTAAACTGTCCTTCGGCCTTTATACGGCTCAATAGGGCGTCGCCCTTACCGGTGACTAAATTAACCGTTATGCCACTTTGCTGCGTAAATTTATCAAGCAAGGGCTTTATTAATGCTTCTTGGCGACCCGAATAAACGTTCACCTCTTGTGCGAAAACTTGCAGCGAACCGCACAGCAAAATCGTTATACAAACTAATGGTTTGATGCTGAACATTTTGAGCGATACTGAATTGATAGTTGAAGTGTTAATAACGAGCTCCTTTGCCATTAAATGATAATAGTTCTCACTAAGATTAAGTGAGTATAACGAGAACGAAATAAAATAGCGAATGGTTTACTTTTATTTATTAATTGTCGAAAATAGAATGTGACTTTGCACTTTGGCATCTATTTTGTACGGCATTTTACACTTAAGGACACACCGTCATTATGAACGATTCACGATTAGTATATTCGACCGACCTAGGGAGAATTAAGACAAACGACAGTCAAGCCAAGGGCCAAGCACCGAAGGGCGATGGCATTGTGCGGCTCAAGCGCGTCACTAAAGGCAGAAAAGGCAAAGGGGTCAGCACAATTGAAGGTCTTGAGATGACGTCAAGCGAACTCAAAGCCCTTTGCAGCGAATTTAAAAAGCAGTGTGGCTGCGGCGGCAGTGTGAAAGGCTTTATCATAGAAATACAGGGGGACGTACGCGAAAAATTAAAAAGCATCTTGGAAAACAGAGGGTTTAAGGTAAAACTGGCAGGCGGTTAGTCAATAGGCAAAAGCAGTGATCGACCAAAACGATGTCGACGTGGTGGACAGCACGGCAGGCCTTCCTTAATCCCTGCACCACACACATCCTTATGGTTACCTCGGAGGCGAGCGGCAGTATAAACATGACTAATCTCCAGCAAGCAGGCGTAAATGCCTTATGCGACAAACCCTTTGAGTCGGACAAAGTACGCGCAATTCTGGCTAGATTGCTAGAACAGGCATAAGATAAATCGAATAATTCATTGACAGTGATGCCCTCGTTTTTTACATTGCAGTATCAACGTATACTTTACTCGCCGCGAGGCGCATATGGGGATCTCCTTTTAGGCAAAATATTGCCATGGGAGGCACGCAAGATTGTTTGTTATTTGAGCAATTGAGCACTACCACCACTTCAGGAAAAAACACGTGTCAATAGATGTCTTAGCTTCAATCCGAGAGCAAATAACCAAAACCGACGGTGAACTTCTCGCGCTCATCGCACAGCGCCAAAAACTCACCGCGCAGGTAGCGCAAACTAAAGTGAAGCATCAAATATCGGTGCGCGACAAAACGCGAGAAGAACAACTGCTTGTGCGTTTAATCAAGCAAGGCAGAGAATTTGGTCTTGATCCTCATTTTATTACCAACCTGTTTCAAGTCATTATTGAGGACTCGGTGCTACAGCAGCAGGCGATGCTGCATGAATGGGCTAATCCCGATTCTCGCTTGCCCTTAAACCGTGTTGCCTTTTTGGGTAAAAAAGGCTCCTATAGTTATTTGGCTACGCAAAAATATTTTTCACGCAGGCCCGGCGAATTGGTAGAAATTGGCTGTAAAAGCTTCGCTCAAATCATTGAAAAAGTAGAAACGCATGAAGCTGACTATGCCGTGTTGCCGATAGAAAACACAAGCTCAGGCAGTATTAATGAAGTGTATGACCAGTTGCAGCACACCCGCTTGAATATTGTAGGTGAACTGACTCATCCTATAAAGCACGCGCTCCTAGTATATGAAGGGGCGCAAAACATAGATATTAAAACGATATATGCACACCCTCAAGTATTTGCACAATGTAGTCATTTTTTAGCCGAGTTTGGCAATATAGAGGTGAAAACCTGCGATTCTACCTCCGACGCTATGATAAAAGTAAGCGAATTAGCCTCACCTCATGCAGCAGCAATAGGATCTGAAGAAAGCGGCGGCTTTTATGCCCTCAAATCGATAAAGTCTAATTTAGCCAATCAAAAAGAAAACCACAGCCGCTTTATAGTGGTGGCGAGTCAATCCATAAAAGTGCCTTTACAAGTGCCGGCAAAAACCACGGTAATAATGTCTACAGTGCAGTCGCCAGGGGCGCTTTGTGACGTATTACTGGTGCTGAAAGAAAATAATATTAATCTAACCAAGCTTGAATCAAGGCCTATTAACGGCAATCCATGGGAAGAGATGTTTTATGTTGACGTAGAGGGCAATACTGAAGACGGCCCAATGCAAACGGCCTTTGATAAACTACGTGGTATGACACGTTATTTCAAGGTTTTAGGCTGCTACCCGGTTGAAAAAGTGTCGCCTACCCGAATAGCAGCCAGCAAAGCACTAAGCTAAACGTTTTTGCGCAGCAGGCGACCATCGTCTGCTTTTAGCAGCATTTGCTTACTGTCTTTTAAACACTGTGAGGCATATTCGCCAAACCAGTTTTCGACGTCTTTGAAGCGCGCGATGAAAGCTTCTTTATCTTGGCTTTTTAAAAGCTTTATGGCATCGCCAAAGCGTTCGTGAAAACGCTCTAGCAGGGCAATGTTATCGCTGTCGTTAAAAATAATGTCGGCGTATAAAGACGGTGCTTGCGCAAACAGCCTGCCGACCATGGCTAATTCAAGTCGATAAATTGGCGAGCTAAACGCAATAAGCTCACTTAAATCAGGATTTTCTTGCTGCAAGTGTTGACCATACACAAAGCTGTTAAAATGGCGCATAACCTGAATAAAAGCCATCGCTTTGTCGTGCACTTTAGCCTGTGTTTGATGAATTTGTGCGCCCCATACTTCCATTTGCGCGATGAACCATGCATAAGCCGACGGCAAACGCCCGTTGCATACCACCACCACTTGTTTAATCATGCCAGGTGCGTCTGGTCCAAACATAGGATGCAGGCCTACTACCGGCCCGCTGTGTTGCTGCAGCATACTTAAAAGAGGCGCTTGTTTTACGCTGGTAACATCGGCCAAAATACAGTCTTGAGGCAGCGGCGGTAACTCTTCAATAACACGAATAGTTTGATTAATAGGCACGGACAGTATGACTAAGTTTGCGCCGTTGAGTAGTTCGGCGCGCTTATCCCAATCATCTTTTTCAATAATGGTAACCTCATATTCACTGCTTTGAAACAGCGTTACCAGCACTTTACCCAAAGCGCCTTTGCCGCCCACAATCACCACTTTATGAATGTCAGGATTAGTTTTGGCATAGCTTGCATGCTGCGAATAATACGAATCTCGCATCGCACGGCGCAGCACGTCTTCTATCAAATCGCCCGAGACACCGATATGCTCTGCCTGTTCTCTGCGCTTGGCAATTAAACTGGCTTCGCGCTGGGGTACGTAAATAGGCATACTGTTGGCGCGTTTTACAACCCCAATTGATTGAGTGAGCTTTTGGCGCGCCGCGAGAAGCTCGACTAACTGGGTGTCTAAGGCATCAATCTCATCTCTAAACCCGGTGAGTAAAGCGCCAAGCTTTTCGTTATTGCGATTGTCTTCAAAGCGATCTTGACTCATTTAGCTGCGTGGCCTTTTTATGCAAATATTTATTAAACAGACCGTTTTAAGCACGGTCGTGTTTTTGTTGGCGCATGGGCAATACGGTGATGAGCTTGTCACGGGCCCCATGAATGAGTGAATAGGTATCTTCCCAGCTTATGCAACCGTCGGTAATTGAAACGCCGTATTCAAGCTGCGCAACTTTCTTACCGTTTGAACTTTGATTGCCCGCGTTCAAGTGGCTTTCTAACATGATGCCAATAATAGACTGATTTCCCTCTAAAATTTGATTCACCACATTTTGCGCTACCAAGGTTTGACGCCTGTAGTCTTTTGACGAGTTAGCGTGGCTGCAGTCAACCACCAACGACGATTTTACACCTTGGGATTGCAATGAAGATTCACAGTCAGCAACGCAGACTGAGTCATAGTTTGGCTGCTTACCGCCGCGCAAAATAATATGGCCATCGGGATTACCTTCGGTTTTTATAATACTAACCTGCCCTTCACGGTTAATACCCATAAAGCTATGACCCGATGCGGCCGACTTGAGCGCGTTAATGGCAATACTCAAACTGCCGTCGGTGCCGTTTTTAAAGCCCACCGGCATAGACAAGCCGCTGGCCATTTCTCGGTGAGTTTGTGACTCAGCAGTGCGTGCGCCGATAGCCGCCCAGCTGAAAAACTCGCCTAAGTACTGCGGGCTAATAGGATCAAGAGCCTCGGTGGCAACGGGCAGTTCTAATTCTGCTAAAAAGTTGAGTAAATCGCGTCCTTTGCGAAGCCCTGTTTCAATATCGAAGGTGTCATCAATATGCGGGTCATTAATCAAGCCTTTCCAGCCGGTCGTCGTCCGTGGTTTTTCAAAATACACGCGCATCACAATAAACAAGGTGTCTTTATTTAATTCATGCAGCTCTTTTAAACGCAAGGCATACTCTTTTGCCGCTTTAATGTCATGAATTGAACAGGGCCCGCACACCACTAATAAACGATGATCACGACGATGAATAATATCTGAAATGATGCCTCTTGCTGAGCGCACGTAGGCAAGTGCTTTTTCGGTAGCGGGCATTTCTTGTGCTAGCTGCTGTGGCGTGATTAGAACTTGTTCTGATGAAATGTGACGATTATTGACGGTGTCTTTTTGCATGTGTGTTTTCTTAAATTATGTAGTGAATAAAAGTAGCAGCAAGGACTAGCTTGCTATTGAACTTGCTTACACAAGAGCTATTGCTATTATTGTGCGCATCAACAAGCGCTTAAGCTGGCTAGCTGACTTGCACCACTAAATAGGACTTTGAGAAAGACCTATGAAGACTAAGCGCAACGCCCCATTTGTTTTAACAAACTTGCTTGTAATGAGCAAGTAAAAAGCGTCGAAACCCAAAGAAAAAGGCGCTTAACGAGTATTATGTCGTTAAGCGCCTACTTTTCACAAGTTTATGATTTTACCGTTTATTCAACTAGCGCGTGTTAACCAGCAGGATATATGTAGCTTGACTGAATACCTAAGGGGATGCCTAAGGACCAGTAAATGAGTAAAAACACGGTCCACGCCAGCAGCAAGCAAATACTATAAGGCAGCATTAACGATAGCAAAGTACCAATACCGGTGCCTTTCACATAGCGCTGACAGTACAATACTACTAAGGGAAAATACGGCATAAGCGGTGTAATAATGTTACTCGACGAGTCGCCTATTCTATAAGCTATTTGAGTAAGGTCTGGTGAAATACCAAGTTCCATCAGCATGGGCACAAATATAGGCCCTAACAGCGCCCACTTAGCTGAAGAAGATCCCACAAATAAGTTGACAAAAGCGGTCAGAAAAATGATACCGACAATAGTCACCATAGAAGGTAGCTGCAGCGCCTGTAACATCCCTGCACCCTCAATTGCTAGGAGCACGCCCAAATTAGACTTACCAAACGCGTCTATAAAAAGCGCACAGAAAAACGCCATTACAATGTAATAGCTCATACCATTCATTGCTTTGGTCATGCTGTCTATCATGTCTTTGGTGCTTTTATACACACCAGCCATGTAGCCGTAAACCACGCCGGGCAATAAAAAAAGTAGGAATATAATTGGCACTATCGACTGCATAATAGGCGCTTGGAAGGACGTTAGCGCGCCTTCGCTGTCTCGCATAGGCGAGGTTTCAGGAACAAGTACTAACACCAGCACCACAATACCTGCAAGCATGGCAAGTGATGCCGCTCTTAAAGCTTTTTTCTGCTTTTGATCTAACTCTTCAAACTTGGGAATTTCGTTAGAGTCGCCATCAACTTCAACATTTTTAAGCCGCGGCTCAATCACTTTATCGGTTAAATACCAGGCAATACCCACTACTAAAAATGACGATGCAGAATTAAATATCCAGTTGTTGAGCGGGTTAATTTGAATATCAGGATCTAAAATACGCGCGGCTTCTTGGGTGAAACTTTGCAGTAAAGGATCGATAGCTGAAGGAATGAAGTTTGCACAAAACCCACCGCTGACGCCCGCAAAGGCAGCGGCTATACCAGCAAGGGGATGGCGTCCCATGGCGTAAAAGATGACGCCGGCCAGTGGAATAACTAATACATAGCCTGCATCGGTGGCAGTATGGCTCACAATTGCCACCAGCACTACCATAGGCGTTAAAAAAGTCCGAGGCGTTGAGTCGAGCATGCGCTTTAAACCCGCACTGATAAAACCAGAGTGCTCTGCCACACCTACGCCTAACATTGCCACTAGCACCACGCCAAGAGGCGCAAACCCAGTAAATATAGTAACCATGCGCGACAAGAAGTCAGCTAAAGATTCACCCGTAAGCAGGTTATTAATGACCACCGCTTGGCCAGTGCGAGGGTCGAGTGCGTCAAACGCAAACTGCGACATTATGGCGGACAAAAACCATACCACGAGTAAACATAAGAAAAATATAATGGCGGGATCGGGTAGCTTGTTGCCGACTACTTCTACTTTATCAAGGGCTCGAGTTGCCCAAGTGGATTTTGCTTGCTGCATAGCCACTGGCTCCATGTTGTTGTTATTGTTGGAATGGTTAAGGTTTTCTTGCTTTTAAGCGCCTAAATATAGCAGTGTAATAAAAATTAACAATGTTTAAAAAGGATTGACTAAATATTTTTTGCATTTCAATAATGATGTTATTGATAGCGCTAAGTAGGAAACTTACAAGGCTTTGCACACAAAATAAAGTTTTTCACCTACTTTTATATTAAGCGTTTGAAACGACTTTATAGTAATTAAGGAATGAAATACCTGCCCTTGCCAACTGCCGCTCACCACTACTCCCGTGGTGTTCTCAATGAGATTGCTAATGCACACAGGGAAGCAGTTGACCATACTCGTTTGATTGTTGTCGTGGCGCGATACGCTTAACTGATTGGCGTTTAACGCAAAACTACGTAGCTCACCTTTTTGTGGAAGCAGCAGTGCGTTGACGAATTGGCTATTATTCATTTGGGCGCTGTTCACGCTCGGCATTTTTACGTAAAGCCTGCATGCATCTGTCTGGACGTTACTTTTGCCTTGGATTTTGTTTTGGCCGTTGTTTTGGCTTTCGCTGACCGCTTCACATTTGCTCAATAACCACACCTGCAGTGAGCTGTCTTGTTCGTCTATATGGCTAAATATTGCATTCACGGCGCAAAAGTAGTCAGCTTTATTAGTCCCAACATTTTGAGTACTGCCTATTTGATAATCAACAGCGCTTTTGATCGACATTTGATTAAGCACCGCGCCCTGCTCTATGACTATTACTTCACTGGCACACAGGCTCAGTTCTTTTAAAGAATGACTCACCATAATTGCGCGAAAACCGTTTTTGCTTGCGAGTGTTCGCAGCACCTGATGCATCACTTGCCGCAGTGTCCAGTCAAGTGCTGAGAATGCTTCATCGAGTAAAAGCAATTTTTTACCTGTTAACAAACCACGTGCAAAACATACCCTTTGTTTTTCGCCGCCTGATAGTTGCCAAGGCATTTTTGACATAAGCGACGAAATGCCGCATAAATCAAGCACCTCATCTAAGTCTAAAGAATTGGCCTGACGACTTTCACTGTGTCGAATAACTAGCGTGAGGTTTTCTGCCACATTCAAATGGTCAAATAAAGCACTGTCGGCGCCTATATAGACACATGGATTGTAGCGCCCTTTTGTATTTATACAGTGCGTGGGTAGATGCATGGTGCACTGTGCTGCATTAACGAGGCCAGCCATGACTTTAAGCATGGTTGTTTTACCTGCGCCAGACTGTCCGAACATACCGACAATTTTGTGCTTAGCATCAATGGTAACCTCCATTTCAAACACCTGCTCTTGATGTTTCGATAGTTTAATTTTATGCCACAGCTTTATATTCACAGCTTTATATTCACAGCTTTATATTCACAGTAGTGCACCGTGGCGCTGTTGAGCGGAAAATAAACGCGCTTGACGATTAAATTTATATAACAGCGTTAAGCTAACCAAACTAATCACCAGCAAAAACATAGAAAGTGCATGCGCCTGCTCATACTGCAGCGATTCTACTTGGTTAAACAATGCAATAGACACCACTTGGGTTTTGCCAGGGATATTGCCGCCTATCATCAAAATTAGCCCAAACTCCCCTAGCGTGTGCGCAAAACCTAATGTTGCTGCACTGATTATACTGGGGCGAATGATAGGCAAAATAACAAATAAAAAACCTCGTATAGGCGAAATACCTAGGGTGCTAATGGTTAATTTTACGTGAGTGCCCAGTTGGCTAAAAGCCGTTAACAGAGGCTGTATGACAAAGGGCAATGAATAAATAATTGAACCAAACAATATGCCATTAAAGCTAAAAATAAACTGCTCGCCCGTGATCGTAATCCACAGACTTCCTAGATATGAGTTAGGCGAAAACGCAGTTAACAAATAAAAACCCAAAACCGTGGGCGGCAGCACTAAGGGAAGCGCCACAAGGGCCTCAAAAAAAGGCTTTAACTTGCCTTTATAATGCGCCAGCCACCAAGCAAACGGTAAGCCAATGAGTAATAAAATAACCACCGTACTCGTGGCTAGCTTTAAGGTTAGCCATATTGCAGGCCAGCTTTCTAAAAGCGCACTCACTGGCTCGCCTCATTTATAGGCAAATAGCCAAGGCTAGCAAGTTTTCGCTGTGAGTCTTGTGACCTTACGAAATCTATAAATAATTGTGCATGCTCTTTGCGACTCGATGAATTAGCAATAACGACGTCTTGAATAATAGCTGGGTATCGCTCGCTAGGCAGCACAAAGTAGTCACTATACTTAGGATCTTTAAGATTAATTAATGCATTGATCAGAACAGATTCAGCCAGCAGGCCCACTTGGGCATTGCCAGAATCTACAAATTGAAAAGCTTGGGTCACATTTGCCCCTAGCACTAATTGTGTAAACACAAACGCTGAATTATTCAAGCTGTCAATGTAGCTTTTTGCGGCGCTGCCAAAAGGCGCAAGCTGCGGGTTTGCAATGGCAAGCTTGCCTGATATATCAAGCGTATTGGTGCTATTTAAGCCTTCAACTAACCATTGCGGCGCAGGAAACAATACTAACTTGCCACGAGCATAGCTTTGCCTAGCGCTGGCTAATTCATTTTCTTCTAAGGCGATAGGCCGCTGAGTATCCGCTGAAAAGAACAAATCAAAAGGCGCTCCGTTTGATAATTGAGTAAACAAAGTACCGCTAGAGCCCACTACCAGATCGATAGACTGCGATGACCAAAACGGCGACTCTGCAATTAAGATTGATAAGGGAAAATGAAAGTTACTAGCAACCGCGATTGTTAAAGAAGATGTTTCCCATGAATCGCTGGCACTTGGTTTGGTCGCGTCGGTGCAGGCAAATAGAATTGCCAGTAAAACCAAAAAAAAACTTATAATATTGACCTTGCGCATCATATACTAGCAACAAACCTCCCTACTATAGTTATGCGTTAACACTACAACAATACTCGGCAAATACCAAGGTAGACAGCGGCCTATTTCGATAAATAACGCAGGTCATAAGGTAACATCTATCCCTAATAAATTAATAAGCGCAGGCCTATTGTCTTGCATTAGGTCACGCAGCGTATATTGCTGAAGTGTCGCTACAAATGCATTGGTCGCCTCTTGAAGTATACCTTTGAGTTTGCATACGGGTAAAATCCTACATACTGGACTACCGCAATCGACCACATTCAATGTATTTTCAAGGCTAAGCACCATATCACCAATGTTAATATTTTCGGGTAATTTGGCCAAGCTAATGCCGCCGCCCTTGCCTCTTTTCGTGTGAATAACGCCTTGCTTGCCTAACTGATGCACTATTTTATTGACATTATTTCTTGATATAGCGTAAGTGTCGCTTATCTGATTAATGCTTGCTTGCTGATCTTTTGGCAGCAGCGCTAAATACGTAAGTACTCTAAGACCATAGTCGGTATAGCGCGTGAGTTGCATGTGATATTTCCTTTAATAATGTGATCTACATTCAATTACCCGTTGACATAGATTAAAGATACATCTAATATGCACTTTAGTAAAGATACATATTAAATGTACTTTATAACCATAGTCTCTTTATAGATCGTCAACTGCCCACAAACTCATTATGGATGGTCAATTATGAACAGTCACGCCCTGCTTAAATTAGCAAACACCTCTATGCTACTCTCACTGCTGTCATTTATATCGTGCGTTATATTAGCGTATGGTTACGAGGATTACTTTGGGCTTATAAGCTTAACCATGCTGCATGTATCGCAAATAGTACTAGCAGGATTGTGCAAGTTGTCTTACGTGGTCCGTTTAGTGGCGCTGGACAACCTTGGTTTAGCGCTGAAATAGAAAGGAAGCACTATGCAAATCATTCACCCCAACAAAGACCTAAGTACTCACCCGCTCTGGCGACAGGCATTTAGGCCTTTCTTCCTGTTCGGCAGTGTTTTTGGCATAGTGGCAATGGCTGGGTGGCTTAGCTTCCTTAATGGCCATATCTACTTTTCACCTTTTGGAAACCCCGTGTTTTGGCATGCTCATGAAATGATATTTGGTTTTGTAGCGGCTTTTATCGTTGGTTTTTTGCTAACGGCCGTTCAAAACTGGACCGGTTTGCGAGCGGTGAATGGCATACCGCTTGCGCTGTTATTCTCACAGTGGTTGCTGGCGCGTATTTTGTTGGCTACTAGCACAGGGCTACCTAATTGGTTTATAGTATTGATAGATGTTAGTTTTTTTGTCAGCGCTGCTGTATTAATGGGTGCATTGGTAATAAAAGCGAACAACAAGCGTAATCTATTCTTTGTGCCGGTACTGCTATTGCTTGGCGGCGTAAATTTGCTTTCACATATAGGCGTAATGATTAACAGCCCTGAGTATACCCAGCAAGGATTGTATTCAGCTGTTTTACTGATTACCTTATTAATGATTGTTATTGGCGGACGCGTTATACCCATGTTTACAGCGAACGGCACGAGCACTCAAAAGATACTGCCACAACCCTTACTAGAAGGCGCCTGTATCGCTTTTGCAGTACTTTTTGTTTTCATCTTTATACTTGGTTTGCATAAAACCTTCAATCCAACGCTGCTAGGGGGTTTATTTGCTATTGCCAGCGTATGCCACGCGGTGAGGGTGTTGCGTTGGCGTGTGTGGGTAACTTTCACTGCACCTTTAGTATGGCCTTTGCACCTTGCCTATTGTTTCATTCCCTTAGGCTTTGGGTTATTTTCGCTGCATTATTTTGGCTTCAACTTTAGTATAACCGCGTGTATTCACGCCTTAACGGCCGGCGCGATGAGCACCCTAATTCTCGCCATGATAGCGCGAGTATCTCTTGGACACACCGGTAGAAAATTACACATACACCTGTCTATGGTATTTGCTTTTGCCTTAATAATTACGGCAGCAGCGGGCAGAGTGTTAAGCTACTTTGTTCCTGCCTTATCAGGAAACGCTGGATATTTACTAGCAGGGTCAACCTGGATATTAGCGTTTTCACTTTATCTCATTAATTACACGAGCATTCTACTAAGCCCAAGAGCAGATAATAAATTAGGCTAACAAGGCTGAGAACAAAATAAACGGCCGAACCAATGTAACAAGCCTTTAAAAAAAAGTCATAAAGCGAGGAAAAACAAGGCCATAAAAACTAAAGCTGGGTCACACTCAAGGAATAACAGACGCGTCTAAACTTTTCATTCATTTCAACGTAAAAATCGGTGAATTTAATCACGACTATGGCTCACCTAATTCATCTACGCACCAATAGGACATAACAATGGCAAAATGGTTACCAGCAAGCGTAATTAATCGCATTGATTGGAACCTGCATTTATTCAGCTTGCAGTTTACTAGCAGTGAACTGCTGCCTTTTACTGCTGGTAACTTGTAAGAATTGGCCTTGCAGGTACCAAGCTAGACGCAATAACCGCAACGTAACCGTTAGCGTTGACAAATAAACCCAAGTCCGTCGATAGCATATGTTTATACCTTCTATTTTAACTATATCTGTTTTATATAGGCACAAAAAAACTCGCTAATAAGCGAGTTTTTTCCATCTTGATATTACATTTTTGTGTTAACGGTAACGTAAATTAGATTTAGTTAAGTTTTTCTTTGATACGTGCAGATTTACCTGAACGCTCTCGTAGATAATACAATTTAGCTCTGCGCACGGCACCGCGGCGCTTCACTTCAATTGAATCTATAGCAGGGCTATGAGTTTGAAACACACGCTCTACACCCTCTCCACTTGAAATTTTACGAACTGTAAAAGCAGAGTGTAAACCGCGATTACGCTTAGCAATACATACGCCTTCATATGCCTGCACACGCTCTTTTTCGCCTTCCTTTACTTTAACGCGCACAATTACTGTATCACCAGGGCCGAACACTGGAACATCAGTTTTGAGTTGTGCATCCTCAATTTTCTTTATTATGTTTTGATTGACTTTAGCCATCGAATCCTCACGTCCTAGTAGTAACTGTCATTTGCTGCAGCAGGCTTATATGAATTTCTTCAATATTGCCTGTTGCTCCTCAGTCAGAGCTAGGTTATTTAATAAATCAG
>Ga0306871_1000031_pt1 | contig 57609 bp, 35 predicted proteins | sample AntRauMeHopE1497_FD_190447 | JGI IMG/M metagenome (GOLD analysis project Ga0306871, IMG submission 190447) | Saline lake microbial communities from Rauer Islands, Antarctica - Metagenome Hop E1 #497 (v2) (version 2) | ecosystem: Environmental > Aquatic > Non-marine Saline and Alkaline > Saline ... | reverse complement strand
ATTGATAATTAGGCGTGCTTGAACATGCAATTACGCTTACTAATATGATAATGGATGTGATTGACTTCCTCAATATGGCTGGAACCTCAGTTAATGTGCTAGATAAATAAAATTGACTTTGGTTTTACGTAATTAAACAAAAAAAAGTGATTCTACAAACAGCCTAGCATTTTTATGTTAGAAGGGCTATTCCACCGTGTGTCGCAATCGCTTCGCTGAGGTTTGAGGTGAGAGGTGTCGCTTCGCTCAGGTGTCGTAATTGCTTCGCACTTACTCAGGTGTGAGGTTGGAGGTGACGCTTCGCTTAGGTTAGAGGTTTTGATGCTTACCAAAAAAAGAAATAAATAATTAAAAAAACTTGTAACTATTTGTACAACAAGGACATAAATTTTTTAGGGAAACCTCAAACCTCAAACCTCAAACCTCAAACCTCAAACCTCAAACCTCAAACCTCAAACCTCAAACCTCAAACCTCAAACCTCAAACCTCAAACCTCAAACCTCAAACCTCAAACCTCAAACCTCAAATTCCTACCTCCCCTGCAGCACCAAGCCACTAAGCCATATATCAATTTGGTTGTATTCTATTTGATAATAATTGCGATTGCGCCTAAATATGTAGTTCTCAAAGGGATAATAGGGTTGCCCTGGCAATATTCTATCAAAGACAAAGTTTAGTTCAGGATCAGATCGATTGTAGGTGTAGGACCAAAACATATTGTCGATATTTCTGTCTACATACCATGGTGAGCCAAATAAAATGTAGACCATTCCCATATCGGTTTTCCAGCCTTCCTTCCAATTCCCAAATAATTTGTTTGCTTGCTCTACGCGCTCATAATACATAGTCAATACATTTTTAGCCTTGTTGGTGCGTTCAATATTCTTTAACCAGAAAAAGTCGATTGCTCTTTTTATGCTGTCAGGAGACTTAATCTTCATCAAATTTTTATACTCTTTTTCGGGCATTATGTAGATTAATGGTTCTCTGAGTTCATAGATATTTTTTACAGACGGATAATTTGCCGAGCGAACACCAAAATCTCTAGCCTTCAAAATTTCATCGCCTGTAGAATCGGCCACACTCACAGAGAAGCGATAATTTCCACGATTAAGCTTTGGAACTACAAATTCAACTAAAACGCTACCGCCCTGGGTAATTACTCTTCGGGTTTTTTGAAGACTTTCAGGTCTGGTGTAATCAATTCCCTTAAACTGCATAGAAGATCTGGTTAAGTTATTCCAGCTCAATGGCCTAGCACTTAAGGTATCTGTTGGGAAACTCAATAATTCAGAAGAGATATTCACCCTTTTCCCCTCATTATTATTGGTAACCTGAAATAAAAACTTGAGGCTATCTTGCTCATTGCTCACGTAATAACTTGAAACCGTTTGGAAGGTGGTGTCTTGTGCCTGCTTGCTTAACAAGATGATGTTGGTCAAGTTAGGATGCTCATCATCTCTATTAGGTATATAAACTTTTGCTTGCTGAATACTTTCTTTTTGAGAACTTAAATCGGTAATAATACAAGTAACCAAATATTGCCCAGAGCCAACCAACACACGCTGCGAAAAATTAAAGGTATCGTCATTATAGGTTGCGCCGGGCTCAGGGTTCTCAACCTCAAGTTCATACATTTTGGAAAAGACCATTGCATTAGTGGCTTCGTTTTTAACCTGTAATTCAAGAGCAATATTTGAAATGTATTGCTCGTTTAGACTCTTGTAAATGAGGCTGCCATAAACCACATCTAAAGATACATTTATGCCGGGTTCACTTTCTTCATTGAATAAACCGATGGCAGACAGACGAATCTCAGGGTGACCGTCTCTGCCAGAGAAGTTTGTACCACTATTTATTTCATCGTAATCGGGATATCCAGATTTACAGCCGCTTAAGATGAGTAAGCAAATAAAGAATAAACAGGATATTTGGAGAAGTAAAGGTCGGTTTTTTTTGAGCATAAAGGGTAAAGATGGCGTTTCCCAAAAATAGCATTTCACAGATTTAATTCGAAACTAAACCATCAAAATTAAATAGCTTTTAATTTTGATGGTGAGAATGGCTCTAGCCTTGTATCTTATAGGAGCAAATGGCATCATTAGGTTTAGCTGAATTGGTGCAATTAGCTAGCCTAAAGGGTATGTTTGACGCCCATTTACTCAACAAACCAAATCTGTGTGTTTACAGTTTGGCTTAACCTATAAGAATTTACTTTGGTATGATATCTTCCCGTAGAACAAAAATTGTTTGCACCATTGGCCCTAGCGTAGGTTCAAAAGAGGGCCTTCGCAAGCTTATTGAAGCTGGCATGAACGTAGCCAGGGTTAATTTCTCGCATGGTAGCCACGAAGATCATAAACAAACCATGGATTGGATAAAAGAGCTTAGAGTGGAAATGAATCGATCAATAGCTATTCTAATGGATCTGCAAGGTCCGAAAATTCGTGCTGGAAAGATGAAAGATGGTGGGCAGCAAGTCAATAAAGGCGATATTATTACGCTGATTCCTTACAACGGCGAGGAAGGAACCTCCGAGATTGTACCTATCGATTTTCCTGGCTTAGCAGAAGATGCTGAAGTTGGAAATCGTATTCTTATTGATGATGGTCTACTAGAGCTGAAAATAGTTGCTAAAGAGGGCAAAGACTTAAAAGCCATAGTTGTGGTTGGGGGAATGCTCAAGTCTAGAAAAGGCATAAATCTTCCTGACGTAGATGTATCTCAACCTTCGCTTACCGAAAAAGATCTAGAAGATCTAGAGTTTGGCCTAATAGAAGGCGTTGAATATATAGCCATGTCTTTCGTTCGTAAAGCACAAGATATTCAAGAAATTATATCCAAAGTTCGCTTGAAAAATAGTCATGCACAGATTATTGCTAAAATAGAGAAGCCTGAAGCCATTGAAGCAATAGACGATATTATCGAGGAAACTGACGGTATTATGATTGCTAGAGGTGATTTGGGTATTGAAATTGAAGCAGAAAAAGTGCCTATCATTCAAAAATCTATTATTGACAAATGTAGAATGCTTGGCAAACCTGTAATTACGGCAACGCAAATGCTAGATTCCATGATTTATAATCCGCGACCAACACGTGCTGAAGCTTCAGATGTGGCTAACGCCGTACTAGATGGTTCTGATGCAATAATGTTGTCTGGAGAAACTGCTGCAGGAAAATATCCTTATGAGTCTGTACAAATGATGGACAAAATTTGCCGATCTGTAGAAGCTTCAAGTGAAGATCTATTTTATAGCTTGAATTACAGAAAACCAGATTGGAAAGAAAAGCAAGTAGTAGAATCTGTGAGCTATTCTGCGGTAAAAATGGCTGATTACGTAGATGCTACCGCTATCAGTGCTATTTCTCATTCTGGTAGTACAGCCAGAAGAATTGCAAAATTCAGACCTAAGGTACCAATTGTTGTCTTTACCGAAAGTGAGATGGTTCGTCACCAGCTATCACTTGTTTGGGGCGTAACTTCCATAGGAGTAGAGCAGTTGTTCGGCACAGATGAGTCTATTTTACTTATGGAAGAATATCTTCGAAAAGAAAAGGTGTGCAATGAAGGCGAACGTGTTATTTTCTGTTCTAGTTTACCGGTAAGTGAAAGAGGTACAACCAATACAATTATGGTTAATACTATTTCAAAGGCCAATTAAATACTTCGAACTTCTCATCTCTTTGAATGAACGCACTGTTTAAAACACCCATCAAAATTATACTGCTATTGGGGCTGTTAATTGCTGTTGGTGGGTGTAATTCGGGCTTTAAGCAGCGCTACAATAATTTTAGATCGTACTACAATACCTATTATAATTCGAATCTTAGTTATGAACGCGGTCTGCGAGTTCAATACGACCAAAAAAGGGAAATAAACCCTGAACTCCCGGTCAGAATTCATCCCCCCGCAGTGCGTGCGGGCTCTAAGGAGTTTCAAAATAGTATAGACAAAGCAGCAAACTTGTTGAGAAACTACCCTAAAAGTAAGTGGACCGATAATGCCGTTTTCTTGATTGGAAAGTCCTATTTCTTCCAGCAAGAGTTATTTTCCGCTCTAGAAAAATTCACGGAACTTTATGCTGTTGCAAGAGAACCCATTCTTAAGCAACAAGCCATTTATTGGCGTGGAAGAACACTCTTAGAACTAAAAAGCTATCAACAAGCAATAGACTATTTAACAAATCAGTTAGCTGACGACGACTTGGAATGGTCAACGGTCTGGAGAGCAGAGTCAGAAGCGGTATTAGTCGAGGTTTATGTTGCCACAGAAGAATTTGAGTTAGCCATTACTGCACTAGAACCAGCTCTTGGCAATCTAGATAGAAGCGATGAAAATGCCTTTGCGTATTTTTTATACGGGCAATTACTGGAAAAAGCAGGCCGAGCGGAAGAGGCTTTGGAAGCGTATAAAAGAGTACCGAAGTTCAACCCGATTTACGAGGTTATTTATCATGCTAGACGTAAAGAAGCCGAAATAGCTAGAAATCAAGGCTATTTTAAAGATGCGCTAAAGCTATTTACTAGAATGGCTAGGGATGACAAGAACTTCGATATTATGGGTGATTTGAATTACGAAATCGCAAAAACTCGATTAACAAAAGGGGAGTTTAATCAAGCCGAAGAGCTGTATTACGAGCTTCTATATGAAAGTATTAATGCGCTGAGTAACGAGACCAAGGCAAAGGCGTACAATGATTTAGGAATTATTTTTAGAAGAGGCTATGGCGACTTATTCACCGCGCAGGCCTATTTTGATAGTAGTGCTGCAGTTCGTCCAAATTTATTACTGATGCCAGAAGACTATGATGCACCTGAGTTAGCAGAAAATTTGGGAAAATACGTTACGATAAGGGTAGAGCTAGACAAAAAAGATTCGTTATTAACGCTAGGGCGTATGCCGAAAGCAAAATTCGACTCTGTGTTGACTGTCATAAAAAAGCGTAAGCAAAAGGAGTTTGAAGACCAAGAAAAAGAAAGACGTAGGCAACAAAATACGTTAGTAAATTTATCTGCCGGATCTGGAAATACAACCAATGTTAGTGATAACGTGGGCAGTAATGGCTTTCTAAATCATAAGAATGAGCAGATGGTTCAAGATAACTCTCGCCGTTTTAAAGCTATTTGGGGCGATAGGCCATTAGTACCAATGTGGAGACGAATTGAAGCTGTGAGAACTCAGCAGCTAAGCGATGAGGCCATTTCAGATAGTTCCAACACCCTAGTGGCCATGCAGGATCCTAGTTTAGGTGGCTATAATATAGATTTAAGTGAAATTCCCTTTACTAAAGAAGCTCAGACTATCACAGAGCGTGAAATAGCTATACGAGCGTATCAACTCGGGAATTTATTTTACCTACAACTTGACGAACCAGATAGTGCTTTAGCGTATTTCAAAAAAGTTATTTCTTTTAAAGATAGTTTAGACATTAGGCCACAAGCCTATTACGCCTCAATAGAAATTTTAAACAATAGCGGTGCAAGCTCAATTGCAGAAACCTATTTCACTGCATTATTAGAGGAAGCACCCACCTCAATTTATGCGCAAAGAGCAGCTGAATTACTCTCATTAGAAGATCGCCTAGATCAAGATTTACTAGCTGCTGCGTCAAACCAAAAATCAGAAATAGCCATAGCTTATGATTCTCTCATAACCGTTTGGCCATTAATTGGAAAATCGAGTCTAGATACTATACCACTGCCTAAATTGGCCGAAAGAAGTAGTCACTTTCTCAATTTTGCTTTAATAAACACCAAATCTACTTACGGAGCTATAGCTTACGAAGAGGCTGTTCTACCAGTAATTAATTGGGCAAAAAATAAAGAAAGCTATAAAAACAGGCTTTCCAAGTTATTTTTTGTGCAAGACTCGGTGAATCAGGTGATTTTTGCTTTTAACGGCTACAAAGACTCACTGCAAACGCAGCTACTAGACACCACTCTGATCTTTACGAAAATAGAGAGAGATAGTCTGCAAAATAAGGCTGATTCTACGCTCAGTAGGTTCAATGCAGAGCCGTATTTCCCCTATTTAGGTGATGGTTGGGATTTAGCCAGACAGAATCTTCTTGGAGTAGATTCTATGCAAATAATGGTTCCCTCAAAAAAATGGTGGACTGAGCTCAAAACTACTTTAAAGTTGCCAAAAATTTTCGAGAAAGAGCCTACGATAACAGCGGATACTACACAATTTTATACTTGTGTAGATGCCGAATGGCAGCTACTTCCAAATATTCCTATAGAAAATTTTGTACAAGATGCTCTAGTGATACCAGCAACAATGCAGCAACTGAAATTGTTTACTGATGTGATTTTTGAATTAAAAATAGACACAGCTGGTAAAGTAATTGAAGCAAATCTTCAATCTGAGCTTTCTGGTTCTGGCATTGAAATAGTAATGGAAACGCAGCTCCGAGAAAAATTGCAATTTCAGCCCATTGTGCAGAAATATAAAAAACTCCAAACTCGTTGCTCTTTCACTTTTCCCGTAGTTTTGGGAATGCAAACCAGCAGCCCTAATAAAGCCCAAACTGACTCGCTCAAAACGGCTGCACCAGCTTCTGTTATGACCCCAACGGCACCAGCTTCATTAGTTAATGAGCAAATCAACGTAGACACAACAGGAATTGTACCAATTATTCAAGGCGCAAAAGCCGACTCTACCCTGGAAATCATAAAAGTAGATACGCTTAAGAAAGACGTTAAACCCCAATTACCGGATTCTTCAGGGACCGAATAGCGGTAGCGCCTTCTCTATCCATTTTATCTGCTATGGCTCGGTTTATCTTTTTAATTAATGATGGACCTTGAAAAACTAGCCCAGTATATAATTGCAGTAGGTCAGCACCAGCTTCAATTTTGTCTAGTGCACTTTTTTCAGAGTCAATTCCCCCAACACCAATAATGGTTTTTTTGCCTTCACTAGCTTCTCTAATCCACTTAATTATTTGTGTAGATCTTTGAGCAAGTGGCGCACCACTGAGTCCACCGCGGCCAATTTCATTTAGTTTGGCGGCATCGCTTTTAAGGCCGTCTCTTGAATTACTGGTATTGGTTGCTACAAAGCCAGTTACCCCAAAATCTAGGCAAAGTTGAACCAGTTTTTGCAATGGTTCTTGAGTTAAATCGACAGAGAATTTCACATAAACTGGCTGCGTTACCTGCTTCTCTGTTTTTAGAAGGGCGTGTAAAAGTTCAGTTAAGGCAGCCTCGTCTTCAAAAGTTTTGCCTTCCTCGGTATTTGGGCAAGAAATATTAAGCGTAAGATAATCAGCTACTTTTTGCGCTTGTTTAAATGATTGCTGATAATCTTCAATTGCTTTATCGCCCAAGATGCTGGGGTCATGGGTTTTAGCCACATTTACGCCCAATGGTATATTGCAAGGGTGAGACTGCAATCTGTGGCAAATTTCAATAGCACCCTGATTATTTAAGCCCATTCTATTTATTAAGGCCTTATCTTTTTCTAACCTAAAAGCTCTTGGTTTAGGGTTACCTTTAGAGGGTAAAGCCGTAATGCTGCCCACTTCTATAAAGCCTAAGCCAATAGCTTCTAGCGCCTCAATAATTTGCGCATTTTTGTCAAAACCAGCTGCAATACCAATAGGGTTCGGGAAATAAATACCATCTATGGTTTGGCCTAAAATGGGATTTTCATAAAAGAAGAGCGAATTAGCCAACCACTTTAAAAAATTCGATTCATTAACTCTTTTTCCCCAATCCATGGTGTAATTATGGGCTTCCTCTGCATCCATACGGAAGAATATAGGTCTGGCAAACGTTTGATAAAGCAAAGACTTAAACCAAGTTTTAAATAGTTCAATTAAAATTTCAAGGAATATACTAAAGATGAAAGCGTCTTTTTCGTCATTATCGCTACAGGATAGAAATGAGCTTGATAAATGGTTAAGCAGCATACCTATGTTTGCTAGTGCCGGTAAATCAGCTATGAAAGCGTATAGTCTAACCCAAATAAAAGCTTTTTTAGCTCATATTGGTAACCCAGAGCAGAATTTTTTTTGCATACATATTGCAGGAACTAATGGAAAAGGCAGCACGGTACGCATATTAGAAAGTATATACACAGCCGCAGGTTATAAAGTGGGCGCAACGGTTTCTCCGCATTTAATTGATTATTCAGAGCGATTTACGATTTGTGGAGAAAAAGTTACTGATGAAGCCTTAGTGCATTTTTTTTCAACCTATAAGGAAGCTTTGATTAGCTATGAACTCAGTTATTTTGAAATGGCCACAGCATTTGCTTTTTGGTGGTTTGATGAGCAAAAGGTTGACTTAGCAATTGTTGAGTGCGGACTTGGCGGCCGCTTGGATGCAACAAATGTGCTAGACAATAAATTGGCACTGATAACATCAATTGGCTTTGATCATACCGACATTTTGGGAAATACTCTTGAGAAAATTGCTACGGAAAAAGCGGGGATTTTAAGAAAAGATAAACCCATACTCATAGGAGATTTAAAGGAAGAGGCCGTTGCAGCCATAAAAAAATATCAAGAATATGTTGGGGCTATTTGGATTGAAAAATCTAAATCGGCAAAGGTTAACCCATTAGCAGATAATGGTTTAGGCTTTTATGAAATTGGGGAAGAAAAAACACCAATTAAAACGAATTTGTTTAACCCCATTCAATCAAAAAATATAGAAATAGCTATAAATGCTGTTGAATTATTAGCAGATAAATGGCCAGTTTCCCTTGAAAAAATGCAAAAAGGCATAGAGTCTTGTGTAATTCCCGCTCGATTCGAACCGCTTTTTCCCGAAAAAAAATGGTATTTCGATGGTTTTCATAATGTAGAATCTTTCGAAAATACCCTTTCCTTAGTAAATAGCTTAGCTCATAAACCATTATTTGTACTGAGCTTTATGGTAGATAAATTCACGCCTGAAATGAAAAATTTAGTAACTCAACTACCTGATTTTATTATGGTTAAGTCAATTAACCCAAGAGCGCTAAAACCTGCTGACTTTGCTGCAAATTGGGCTGATATTTCTGAGCTCGATAATATTTACAATAAGTTTGCTGATAGCTTGGTTATTGTGGGTGGAAGTTTTTATTTTTATGGAAGTGTTAAGGAATGGACGTCTTCGCTATTGTAAAGCAAAGAACATTTAAGCCTTTGTCCGTATTCATTCATTTATTTCCCATTCCTAAACTTTCACGACACTCACCCAATTATTTCTTCCTGAAGTGCAGTGTCCTTCTCATTTTTTAATAATCTATGTCAGAAACCTCTTTAAACGGTTTGTCGGCGGATCAGCTTAGCAATCTTCGCACGTACAAACTTCCAGAATTAAGAGATTTGGCTACCAGACTTGGCATGAAGTCTTTCTCGGTATTAAGAAAGGGCGAATTAATTGAATCAATTCGTTCTTATATCGGTAAAACTTCTGAACAACCCCAAGAATCTACCGTAGGCAACTCTTCAACAAATCTCTTCTCAGAGACAACTACTTCCTTTTCAAATAAAACGGATGCCGTTGACGCAACTACATCTTCTAATGATGAAGATGAGCAAGATGACGATAGTTCAAGTATGGGCAGCGTAAAAATTGCGACAGTGAACCGGTTAAAAGTTCCGGGAATCCGTAGAAATTTTTCTCCTCGTTTTCATGTAAAAGATCGCTATCAAGACGAAATAGATGCCAAACGTGAGTTAAAACCTGAAAAGATTAGAGCAGATCATGCGCAAAATTTTGATGCAGATGCCTATTTAGAAAGAGAAGCTTCAAAACCTGTTTTTTCCACCAGAAGAAATACGGAAATCGAGGAAAATAAACCGCTTCAGCAACCCGCTCAGAAGACCACAAGAAAATTAGTTGAACATCCAGCAATTGAGCATATAAGAATTATGCCTTCAATAAGCGGCACGGCTCTTTCTGCGCATATCGCAGAGCTAGAAAAAGGTTTAGGCGGGAACTTAATTGTTGAAGGAACATTAGAGATTTTAGCCGATGGCTTTGGCTTCCTCCGGTCTTTGAACTACAATTATACCGCTAGCCCAGACGATGTATATGTCTCGCCTTCTCAGGTAGATAAATTTAGGCTTCGCCAAGGCGACTGCGTAATTGGGTTGGTTCGTCCTCCTAAAAAGGGCGAAAAATATTATGCCCTATTAAAAGTAGCCGGAATCAATGGCTTACTGATTGAAGAAGCACAAAACAGGCTTTATTTTGATGAGATGCTGCCCATTTACCCAAATGAGCGTTTCAAGCTAGAGCATAATCCGGCAGAAATTACTAGCCGATTAATTGACATGTTTTCTCCAATAGGAAAGGGTCAGCGAGGGCTAATTGTAGCGCAACCTAAAACGGGTAAGACTACCATTCTTCGCCAAATTGCGAATGCGGTTTCTGTAAACAACCCAGAAACCAAGATTATTATGCTCTTGGTTGATGAACGCCCAGAAGAAGTGACAGAGATGGAGCGGACAGTGCTGAATGCTGAGGTTGTAGCTTCTACTTTTGATGAGCGACCAGAAAACCATGTTGGTTTATCTGAAATTGTTTTTGAGAAGTGTAAAAGACTTATGGAATGTGGCCATGATGTGCTTTTACTCATGGATTCTATCACCCGTTTGGGTCGTGCCTACAATATTGTGATGGGCAACAGTGGCAGAACGATGAGTGGGGGTATTGATTCTAATGCGCTTAAAATTCCTCGCCAAATGTTTAGTTCAGCCAGGAATATCGAAAATGGCGGTAGCTTAACCATCCTTGCTACGGCTTTGGTAGATACAGGCTCTAGAATGGACGATGTGATCTTCGAAGAGTTTAAAGGCACCGGTAACATGGAAATTGTGCTAGACCGCCGCCTATCAGAGCGCAGAATGTTTCCAGCTATTGATGTATTTAGAAGTGGAACGCGTAAAGAAGATCTATTGGTACCAGCTGATGAGCGGGAAAAAGTGATTTTACTTAGACGACATCTAGTTCAAATGAATTCAGTTGAGGCTATAACTTTTATGAAAGAGAAAATGCGTGGCACCAAAACCAATACGGAATTCTTGGTTAGTATGAACAGGTAATAGGGCTTTTTGTGAATAATAAATAACGCAAAAGCCTGTAGCACCCCATTCGAGATGCAGTTAAATGTAAAGTAGTTTACCGACTATGTGAATATATGAGAGTGCAATTAGATTAGGGAATTTAGCCAGTTACTCAGAACAGACAACATGATAATTTCGACAAGGAAGTCATTGCAGACATGAGTGCAGAGAATAAATCCGTAATCTCCCAGTAATGAATAATTTTCTTGTCTGATATCTACGCTACAGTTAGATCATTCAGTCATTTGTGTCATTCGCAATGTCCAAATGGTTAATTGTGAACTTGAACCTGTCATTAATTGCTTGGATTTCGTGCCTACTGCCACGAAAACGTAATTTAGCGCACGTAAAAACGAACTATCGCAGGCCATTATTTTATAAATAGCAGCCAGCATAGGTAGCCAAGGTAGGTTATCAGCAGAAGAGCGGCTTCCCATCTATCCAATAGTTTTTTGCCGCTGATGAACATAGCTGTAAAAAGAAAGACTGTTCCCAAAGCAAGAAGTAGTAAATCTAGGTTAAAACTAGCGTCGTAGTTTAGCGGATTAATTAAGCCACTTATTCCAAGAATAAAAAATAGATTGAAGATATTTGAGCCAATAATATTTCCCACGGCTATATCGGTTTTCTTTTTTATTGCAGCAAGAACAGAAGTTGCTAATTCAGGCAGGGAAGTTCCCGCAGCAACTATGGTAAGTCCTATTACCTTCTCACTAAGGCCAAAGCTTTGAGCTATGTCAACAGCGGTATCTACCATTAATTTGCCGCCTATCACTAGACCAATTAAGCCAAAAATCATATATCCGACAGCTTTAAAAGGCTTTAATGGGGTAAATGCATCTGACAGATTTGCGTCTATTTCTTCATTAGGATCAGCCTTTAATTGTTTAAAAACATACCAGACAAATAAGGCAAAAAAGCTTAATAATAACACAGACTCTGGCCTAGAAATAACCAATAATTCAGATGGATTTATAAAATTTGCCATAATAAATACTATCAAAATGGCAAAAAATGATAGGGGTATTTCCTTCCAAATAGTGCTGTTATTAACCAACAATGGCATTATTAGGCCTGTAATTCCTAAAATTATCAACAAATTGAAATTGTTACTGCCAATAATATTCCCAAAAACAATTTCTTGATGAGCTTCAATAGAAGCCAGTACGTTTACCACTAATTCAGGCGCAGACGTACCAAAAGCAACAACAGTTAGACCGATGGCTAAATCGGATAAGCCGCTTTTTTTCGCAATAGCAGTAGCTCCAAATACTAACCAATCTGCACCTTTAATGAGTAGTAATAGCCCCAAAACCAAAATCACCAATTGAATAAGCACACAATCAATTCCTTTAAGTTGGACTAAGTTAGATTAATAAAGCATTAAAAAAACGGAGGCCGAGTTAAAACGACCTCTATTTTTTTGAACAAATTTACCTTATTTAATTCTCTACCAAGTCGAAAGGCATTCTCATCATCACTTGACCATTACGTGCTTTAAGCTGCTCAATCCAAGCTCTCATTTGCTGATCTATCGGATTACTTAATTTCAAGAATTGTTTTACTGACGCACCACCTGAGCTTAGCAGAATTTCTGTTAAGGTTTTAGGTGTTGGGAAACTGACTACGCGGTAATCTTCCCCTAAACTGTCTTGAGCAGCAACCCTGGTGATCAATTCATTAAGGCTTCCTAATTCATCAACTAAGCCAACTTCTAGTGCATCGCGCCCCGTCCAAACACGGCCTTGTGCTATTTCGTGAACTTGGTCACGAGTCATTCCTCTGCTGGTTGCAACACGTTGCAGGAAGGTTTCATAGGTGTTGTCTACATATCTGCCAAAGCCTTCTTTTTCTGATTCTGTAAGCGGACGCACTAAGCTTAACCAATCTGCGTGATCGTGCGACATTACCGCATCTGTAGTTACACCTAAACGGTCGTTCAGCATTTCTTTAGCATTGAAAAACTGGCCAAAAACCCCAATTGAGCCCGTAATTGTCTGCGGATGAGCCATAATAGAACGTCCTGCTGTTGCTAAATAATAACCGCCACTAGCTGCAACACTTCCCATATAAATATAAAGTGGTTTCACTTGATTAAGCAGCACTAATTCCCGCCAAATAATATCTGAAGTTGTTGCTGCACCACCAGGGCTATCTATAAAAAGAATAACCGACTTGATGCTGTCATCTTTTTTCAATTTTTTAATCTCTTTGATGGTGGCAGGTCCCGTAATGGTACTTTGATTGTCAAATGGGGACGGTGTTGAAACTGGCGAAATTTGGCCAGTAGCATAAAGCACAGCTATGGCATTGCCGCTGCCTGCTGTAGATTTATCGAATGAGTTATAGTATTTGTCGAAGCTCAGCGCGTTGCGCGTATTGCTCTTTTCTAGGCCAAGAAGGCTATGAATTTTGGCCCGAACTTCATCTTCGTAGGCAACATTGTTTATAAAGCCATTTTCTAGTGCAAATGCTACAGATAAACTAGGGCCAGCATTTAGCAAAGCATCAATTTCTGCCACTGTTTTGCCACTTCTATCGGCTAGGGCTTGTACCCAAACGGCCGCTCTGATATCAACTATAGGTTGCAGCTGTTCTCGACTTTCCTTGGAGAAGTCTTCACGTGTATAGGGTTCAACGGCAGATTTATACTTCCCGCTGCGCGTAATTATTGGCTCAACTCCAATTTTTTCAAGGGTTCCTTTATAAAACATCCCACTTGCAGCCATCCCATCAAACTCAAACAAGCTTTCTGTTGGTGAGAAAACGGAATCTGCTGCTGAAGCCAAGTAATAGCCCGCTTCGGTGTAGCCAATATCATCGGTTGAGGCAAATACCCATTTACCAGATTTCTCTTTAAAAGCTAAAATTTCATCGTGAACTTGTTGGTGATGAACCCAAGAGCCCATATTTCCGCTTACTTCTAGCCAAATACCTTTAATCTTGTCGTCATTTGCAGCAGCACGTAAGGTTTCACTCATACTAAGAACAGAAGGTCTTACTTTAGAATCGCTGGCAAAAATTTCGTCCAAGGGGTTAACTGTAGAACGGTAAGGCAGATTTCCTTTGATGGCAATTTTGATGTAGGAGTTGTCTCGAATGTAGGTTTTGTCCTCGCCACCCGAGCCAGCTGAAACAGCAAGAATGAAAAAGAAGAGAAAGCTTAGGATAAATGCTGCGAAAACACCTAAGACGGTAGCAATAAATACTTTAAAGAAGTTCATAGAAGGGGTTTATAAGTTATATTCTGTATTGGGAAACGACTTTATACGCTTCTTAATTTCCTTAGTTAAGGAACGAAGATAGAAAAAAGTTCTTTAGACAAATTAACGTAAAAATAGTTAAAAAATATTCTCACATGTCATCACAACAAGATGTTCTCGTAGTCGGTTCAGGCCATAATGGGTTAATTTGTGCGGCCTACTTGGCAAAAGCAGGTCATAAAGTTACCGTTTTAGAACGCAGAGATACCATAGGCGGTGCCGTTTGTACCGAAACCATGTTTAAAAGCGATGAAAATCCTAATGGTTTTAAAATGGATGTTGGCTCATCTGTGCACATTATGATTCACCAAACAGGCATTATTGAAGAACTTGAGCTAGAAAAATATGGCTTAGAGTATATTGAAATGGATCCGTTTATGTCGTATCCGCTGCCAAATGATAAAGGCGTCATACATTTTTTTAAAGATGTTGAGCGTACCATTGAGTCTATCGCAAAGGTGGCGCCTGAAGATGTGCAGAACTACCGAGATTTTGTTGATTTTTGGGGACAATTAAATAAGGGCGTGTTAAAAGCTTTTATGGCGATACCAAAAATAGGCTCTATTATGGCTGAAATCATAAAGGCGAACATTAAAGAAGGTGGACTTTTCAAGGGCGACCAAACTGTTGCCTTGCAGAAAGTTTTAGCGCCTTATGGGAAGGTAATTGAAGAGGCTTTTGATAACGAACATCTCAAAACCGCTATTATGTGGTTTGCTGCTCAGAGTGGACCAACCCCAGATCACCCAGCAAGTGGCGATTTTGCTGGCTGGCATGCCATGCTCCATCAATCAGGAGCAAAACACCCAAAAGGTGGTAGCGGAATGTTAACTCAGGCTCTTAAAAATTATATACATGCTAAAGGTGGGCAAGTAATTGCAGATTCTCCGGTAAAAAATATTTTGGTACAAAACGGCAAGGCCATTGGAGCCATTACCGAAGAAGGCCAAGAATACCGAGCAAAAGCAGTGGTTTCTAATGCACACGTGCAAACCACCATGCTAAAATTGGTAGGGCCTGATCACCTTTCGAAGAATATGTTCAGAAGGGTGGAGAAAATTAATGTGGGAAATGGCTTTGGCATGGTTATCCGGTGCGCAGTTAATGAACTTCCACAGTACAATGCGGCCCCAGACGATCCTTATATACATAACGGAATGCAGCTACTATGCCCAAGCCGAGATTATATGTACAATGCTATTGGCGATTATCACAAAAAGCTACCGCCAACGAATCCGGCTGTTTTGGCCATGACTTTTTCAAAAATTGACCCAGAAGTGGCCTTAGACGGTAAACACGCACTATTTGCTTGGGCGCAATGGCATCCGTATGATATGGCAAATGGCCTAAAGTGGGACGATATTCGCGAGCAAGAAGCACAAAAAATTTATGATGTGGTAACTAGGTATGCGCCAAATATGAAAGGTCAGCTCATAGATTGGTACATCCAGAGTCCGTTAGATATTGAGCGTAAACATGGCCTATTGAAAGGCAATGTTATGCACGTAGAAATGACTTTTGATCAAATGTTTATGTTCCGGCCTATTCCAGAAATGAGTACATACGAAACGCCTATTAAGAATTTATATTTAGCCTCGGCTAGCTGTCATCCAGGTGGGGGCGTTTTTGGTGCAGCGGGCTATAATGCGGCTAAAGTGGTGCTTAAAAAGGGATTGAAGTAGTTATGAGTTTTACTCAATTACGAAGACCTAGCCATTTGCAAGAATATTCCAAACTGGATATCACTCGCATGTGGATTGAATGACTTCGTTCATTATCCTGGCGAAGTGGGGATCTTGTAACTCCATTTGTTGCTTTCTCTACTGGATTACTAGTAAAATCTTATTTCATCTTGGTACATTTACTCCCTATGGTCGTAAACAATCGATGAACTCAGTGATGAAAATGACTAAAATCTATGGCTCAAAGATCTGAATTCACCTATTCGTGATATCTACAGTTATTAAATATGGATATTAATACTCAACTTTCATCCTCTAGCTTACTGGATAACTGGATAACTGGATAAAAAACGGTATAGATTTGGCAATTAGCATAAAACAAAACCTGATAACCTTTTTTAATGGATCGTAAACGCTTTTTGTCGATGACAGTTGCTGGTTTAGCGGCATCTAAGTGGATAGATTTTTCTGCAACGGAAGAAAAATCCCCCCTGAAGAATAGTGTCATGCCAAAAATGCTAGAAAAAGGGGATACCATTTCTATAATTAGTCCTGCAGGTGGTGTGCGTCAAGATGGAGAGATTGAGCTAGCTATAAATAACCTTAAAGCATTGGGTTACAATGCTATAATTGGTAATAGTTTGGGCAAAAAGATGGGTTATTTGGGTGGAAGGGATAGCGAGCGCGTTCAAGATTTACATGACGCCTTCACCACGAAAAAAAGTCAGGCAATAATAGCTTTACGTGGTGGCTACGGTGCTACTAGGTTGTTGCCGATGATTGATTTTTCTCTGATAATAAAGCATCCAAAGCCGTTGATTGGCTACAGCGATATCACCTCATTGTTGACGGCTATTCATCAAGAAACGGGCTTAGTAACTTTCCATGGGCCAAATGCACTAGATCAATGGTCAGATTTTACCAAAGAGCATTTCCAGGCCATTTTTGCGGCAGAAAAAGGCTATAAATTGGTTAACCACCCTGATGATACGATTCGAACACTAGTGCCGGGTGATTGTTTAGGGCCAATTGTTGGTGGGAATTTGACTTTACTAAGCCAAACAATGGGAACACCTTGGGAAATAGATACAAAAGACAAAATTCTGTTCATAGAGGAAACCAATGAAGCGCCCTATAGAATAGATCGAATGCTCACGCAGTTGTGGTTAGCCAGAAAACTGCATGAGGCAAAAGGTTTTATAATTGGCAAAATATCGGGTGCAGGCTCAAATGATGCTGAATTAAATTGGGAAGCGGTTATTCGTGACAGGCTTGTTCCCCTAGGCAAACCAACGATGATGAATGTTTCTGTTGGGCACACCAAAAATATGCTCACCTTGGCTGTTGGCGCGCAAGTATATATGAATGCATCTGCTAGAACACTAACACTTAATCAATCAATGAAAAGAGCCTAATATTGGTGTAATTTAGGTCGGTTAATTTGGTATTTTTATGAGTTGATTGTATAACCTAATCTTTTGTGACTGTGCTACCTTATTCCTCCTCTACTGCTGAAATTAGTATTGAAGCATTACGATTTAATTACCAGATTATAAAAAAAAGTCTGTCTGCGGGCACTACTATTGCTGCTGTGGTAAAAGCTAACGCTTACGGACATGGGGCAGTTGAAGTGACTCAGACGTTGATTGATGAAGGGGTTAATTTTTTGTGTGTGGCAAGGGTTGAAGAGGCTATTCAATTAAGGAATGCAGGTATTCAGAAGGATATTTTGGTTTTTAGTCCGCCAACAAATGTAACCCGATCTGCTTATTTGAGTTACAACCTCATAGCTACTTTTAGTGATTTTGCGCAGTTTGAAAAAGCTGAGAAAGGAATGCGTGTACATATTAATATAGACACCGGAATGGGTAGGTTAGGGTTTTTATATTACGACTTAGCCAAATTAGAAGAAGTGCTAGAACAGTTTGCAAGCAAGGTGAAAGTAGAAGGTATTTATACGCACTTTTCCGATGCAGAGTCACCCGAAAAGGACTTAACAAGAGAACAAATTCTGCGTTTTAATGAAGTTTTGAGTTATTTCGAGGTGAAGAACTGGTTAGTGCATCAAGCTAATTCAGCGTCTTGTGCAGCTATCACTTCAGCACATAGAAATATGGTACGCCCTGGAATAGCGCTATATGGTTATGATGAAGGCTTCGCTTTTGCAGAGCCATTGAGACCCGTACTAACGTGGAAAAGTGAGATTGTTGAGGTGCGTAAACTTCCCGCAAATTGGCCTATTTCTTATGGTGCAACATATCATACCAACGAGGAGGGGAATGTTGGCGTTGTAGCAGTTGGATATGGAGATGGCTTGAATAGAGCGTTAAGTGGAAGAATAAAATTTGCAGACTCGCAAACAGGCAAACTTTATGAGCAGATTGGAAGATTAACTATGGATCATTGCATGATTTGGTTGGGAAAAGAAGCTTTGGCTATTGGAGCAAGTATAGATCTGGTAAATGGCAAGGCTGAGAGTTTGAAAGCGTGGGCAACCAAATTGAATACTATTCCTTATGAGCTGATTTGTAGTATAAACTCTAGGGTTAGAAGAACCCATAATTAGGTAGATTTGCTATAAACATAAAAATAAAAAAGCGTTAATTAATAGCATTTTAAAGACATAAAGTAAGTAATTACTGCTAAAAATAGGCATGTATTCAGTTGGTAATATGCTGTTATCATTACACTTATATCATGTAATATGCAGGATGCGGGAATATAGCATGAATATGCTATTAGTGTTTGCATTTTTGGATTGAATAGTTTAAAATGTACCAATATTAAATTAACCACAACGTCTACCCTAACAGACGGTTGATATAATCTTAATCCTAAGCTCCTTAATTAATGGAAGTATGAATAGCGTACTTTCTAATTGAATTGTAACAAAACCCTAAAACCTAATATTAGCAATATGACACTTAAACAAGTGGCCCTTGCCGCATTTTTGTCTATTATTCCCGCTTTTTTGTTCGCACAAGAAGGAAGCATTAAGGGACAATTGACAGATAAAGAAACCGGCGAAACAATTCCGGCTGCAAATGTATTTATCGGATCATTAGCTCGTGGAACAGCTACCGATATGGATGGAAATTTTCTACTCGAAAATATCGCAACTGGTACGTACAAAATTCAATTCAGTAGCATTGGTTACAGTACTCTTGAAATGGAAATTGCTATTAAACCAGGAGAAAACATACTTAATGCGTCATTAAAAGTAGATATAGGTATGCTTGATGAGATTGTTGTTGCTGGTGTCGCAGAAGGTACTTCGGTTAAAAAGCTAACGGTTTCTGTTGCAAGAATAGATGCAGAAAAGCTGAATATGGTTCCTGGACAAAATATTAACAGTGCACTATCTGGAAAGGTTTCAGGTATTCAGATTCAGAATACATCTGGTTTACCTGGCGCTAGCCCAAATATTCAATTACGTTCTGATAACACGCTTGGAAACTCTTCTCCGATGCTAGTTGTTGACGGGTTGATTATGGAAGGTTCATTAGCTGATTTAAACACAGATGATGTGGCTAATGTAGAAGTAGTTAGAGGCGCGGCAGCATCTGCTCTTTATGGTTCACGTGCATCTAATGGTGTAATTGTTGTAACTACAAAACGTGGTGATAACGTTGCTCAGGGTAAAATAGATATTACTTTCCGTAATGAAATTGGTGTTCAAGAACTGCAACGTACTATGGATTTAGCCAATGGTCACCAATTTGAATTGGCCGATGATTGGGAGCAATTTTCAGAATACACCCGTTTTGCAGGTGTAACCTACCCAGATGGTTATGCTGGTGGTTTTGATGCACGCATAGCAGGTACACGTACTGAGTCTGCAGATGGTTTTTCAGATAATCCATTTGCATTTGATACAGATCCTCAAAATTCTTTTTTTGAAAATGGTGCATCTGCTACCAACTTCATATCTATGGCTGGACGAAGTGGCAAGTTGAATTACTACTCTTCTTTTGAGCGTTTTAGCAGTCAAGGTGTGCTTCCTGAGATAGATGGTTATCAGCGCTCTAACTTTCGTTTAAACGCAGATTATCGTGTTAATGATTGGTTAAAAGTGTCTACTTCTAATTTGAGCATTACTACTACCTCAGATCAGCCTCAAGATTTAGGTGTATTCTTTGACGTTGTATTAGCTGAACCAGACAATAGATTCGATTTAGTAAATCCTGACGGACAGCCTTATTATGTGCGTCACAATCAATGGTCTAACGAGACGAACCCAATCTACAATTTGTACAAAAACGAATTTATGACGAATACACGTCGTAATTTGAGTAATGTAAGTGTAGACGCAAACCCAACAGATTGGTTGACCTACAAATTCTTGTATTCTCATGAATCTGACGAATATAGCCGTGAGTCTTTTACCCCATTCGATACCTACGATGCTAACTTGGTATATACCCAAGGTGGATTGTCTATTCGTGATGACCAACGTGAAAATCAAAACTTACAGCACACTTTAACGGGCCGTAAGATTTTTGGTGATCTTGCTGCAAGTGTAACGCTTTCTTATATATGGGAAAAGTCAGTTTTTGAAACAAATACAATTACGGGTAATAACTTTACTGTTCCTGGTGTACCATCAATTGACGCTATTTTACCTGAGAATATCAACGGTACTTCGTTTCAGTCTGAAGTTCAGGCAGAAAACTACTTTGCCAACATTAGTTTAGACTATAAAGATCGCTACTTACTAAACGCGCTATATCGTCGTGATGGTTCTTCTCAATTTGGTGCTGACGCTCGTTGGAATGATTTCTATCGTGTTTCTGGTGCATACCGTATCTCTGAAGACATTAAAATTCCTAATGTACAAGAATTAAAAATTCGTGCTGCTGTTGGTACTGCAGGTCTAAGACCTGGTTTTGCCGCTCAATATGAAGTGATAGGTATCAGCAATGGTAACTTATCTAAAAACCAGTTAGGTAACAGGCTGCTTCGCCCTTCTGTAACTACAGAAACAGAAATAGGACTTAATGCAACAGTATTCAATCGTTTTAGCTTTGAAGCGATCTATTCACTTAACGAAACGGTTAATGAAATAGTAAACGTACCATTGATTCCTGTAGCGGGTTTTAGTTCACAAGCACAGAATGCCGTATCCCTTACCGGTTCTACTATGGAGTTTACTTTAGCTGCAGATTGGATTCGTTCAAAAGACTTAAATTGGACAACCAATTTTGTATGGTCTGCTTCTGAGCAAGAAATTAGTGGTTTAAATCGTCCTCCGTTTTTCAGTGGTCCTGATGATCTATTCCAAATTGCTGAAGGCGAACGCTATGGTGCTATTTTTGGTCGTGCTTTTGTTCGCACACTTGATCAAATGCAAGCTCAACAAGGTGCAAATTATAATCCTGATGCTTGGGTTGTGAATAGTGACGGATATGTTATACCTGCGGGAACTGAAGGTACTACTGACGAAGCTGCTCAGTTAGTTGTTGATGATAATGGTGCTGCTGTTGTGCAAAAGATTGGTGATGGTCGTCCTGACTGGATTGCTGGTATTGCGAATACAGTAGCCTATAAAAACTTTAGTTTTTATATATTATTCGACATTAAACAAGGTGGCGATGTATACAATCGTAAAGCACAGTGGTTAACTCGTGATAACCGTAATGGTATTATGGACATGATTGGTGTAGCAGATGATCAAAAGAAGACCATCAATTACTTCCAAAGTTTCTACGATGTAAACTCTAATAACGAATATTGGGTTGAAGATGGTAGTTTCGTGAAGCTTAGAGAACTAGCTATTAGCTATAGTGTTCCTCGCGATGTAATTAATCGCATAGCTGGTAACTTTATTAAGGATGCAAAACTATCTTTAATTGGACGTAACTTATTTACTTGGACAAACTATACTGGTTATGACCCAGAAGTTGGTTCAATACGTAACCCTGTTGACGGTGTTAATACTTACCCATTATTCCGTCAGTACTCTGCAAGTTTGACGCTAAAATTCTAAACGCATTACCAAATCCTTATGAAATTTCTTAAAACTAGACTGATGGTAATTACCTTGCTGCTATTAGCAGTAGGGTGCGCTGATCTGAGTGTTGAAAACCTCAACGATCCAGAATCTGAGCGCGCACTATCTGATCCATCCTCATTAAAAGCAACGGCTGATGGATTATACATCCTTTGGCACAACAGTACCTATAGACGAGATGCCAGCCCTATCTTTATGATGGCTTCCTATGCCGATGTGTTAACCGCATCTTGGGGTAACTTTGGCATGCGTGACGGAGGTACTGAGCCTCGTTTACGATTCGACAATAGTCGTGGTTATCCTAATGAAGCTAACGTACGTTTCTTCTACGATTTCATGTATTCGGCTAATTCGTCGGCTACAGATGTTGTAATGGCATTAAAGGCAAATCCAACGCTTTTCGGAGCAGAATCGGATGGTTATTTAGCTTGGGCTCATTTTATTCAAGGTATATCACTTGGTAACTTAGCCTTAATGTATGACAAAGCATTTATTGTTGATGAAAACACCTCACAAGAATACTTACTAGAGCCTACCTTCTTCCCTTATAGTGAAGTTGCTGCTAGTGCATTAGCAAAGTTAGATTTAGCAATTCAACTTTCAGGAAATGGTGGTTTTGATTTAGGTTCTTCATTAGTACCTGGTGAAAACATTGATAATACACGTTTATATGAAATCGCAAATGCATACAAAGCTCGTTTACTTGCTTCAATGCCTCGTAACGCTGCAGAACGTGCTAGTGTAGATTGGGCAGCTGTCCGCACTCATGCTCAAAATGCTGTTACTAATGATTTCGTTGTTGAGACAGTAGAGGGTGGAGCCATATTCCAGTTCCAGTTCCATACATATACTGCTTTCCCAGGCTGGGGACGTGTTGATATGCGTGTTATTAACAAATTAGATTCTAGCTATCCGGCCAAAAATGTTGAAGGTTTAGACTTTCCAGCACCAACAGCTGGTCCAGGCAAAGATGCTAGAATGTTGACTAACTTTGAGCATTTGGCATCAAATGCATTTAGACCTGATAGAGGTTTATATTTCTTCTCTTCTTTCCGTAACATAATTAATGATGATTATGTAATAAACTTTTTCGGTATTTTAGCTGAAATTGGTGCGTTAGAAATGGATTTATTAGAAGCAGAAGCAGAAGCTAATCTAGGTAACTTTGGCGCTGCTGCTGCTATCGTTAATGTAACACGTGTTGCAAACGGTAAGCTTGACCCAGTTGGTGCTAATCTTGCTGAAGTATTAGACGGTATTGAGCACGAACGCTTAGCTGAGTATCCTCAACAATTCTTTGGTTTACATTATTTCGCATTGCGTCGTTATGATAGACTTCAGCTTGGTACTCCATTACATTTCCCTGTACCGGCTGCTATTCTTGAAACTCAAGGCGAAATACCTCCATTCTATAGCTTTGGTGGCGAAGATAATGCTGATGGTATTAACACCTCTAATGGTGGTTGGGACAGATAAATAATTGACTAATTAATTATTTATTGTTTATTTCTTTTAAAAAAAGCCCTGGGTTTAATTACTTAGGGCTTTTTTTGCTTAGCATAGTGTCACCCCTTCGGGGTATGGGATAACATGTGTAATAAATGCCAAAGGCATGAAAGGATGCTTAAAACCCCGAAGGGGTGAAATGATGCTAGAGAAAGATGCGGAATCAAAAAAGAAAACCCTGAAAGGGTGATATTTTGCTAACAAAGAGGTGGCTACAAAACAAAAAAGGGAGTAGATACGGATAAATGCTAAAGGCATGAAAGGATGCTTAAAACTCCGAAGGGGTGAAATGATGCTAGAGAAAGACGCGGTATCAAAAAAGAAAACCCTGAAAGGGTGATATTTTGCTAACAAAGAGGTGGCTACAAAACAAAAAAGGGAGTAGATACGGATAAATGCTAAAGGCATGAAAGGATGCTTAAAACCCCGAAGGGGTGAAATGATGCTAGAAAGGCATGTATATATGTTTAAAATAAAAGTAAAAAAAGCATTGATTCTTTGACCTTTTTTAATGTTATTTAAATAGCAGTCTAAGAATAAAATCAGTAAGTAGGTAAGTATTATGGCAGGAAGCTTTACACAAATTCACATTCAAATTGTTATTGTAGTATCTGGTAGGAATAGTCATTTAATGCCAGAATGGAGGCAAGATGTATTTAAATATATATCTGGTATCATAAAACAAAAGGGTCAAAAATCATTAATCGTAAATGGTGTTTCAGATCATGTACATATTTTATTGGGTCTGAAGCCTTCTATGAGATTATCAGATTTAGTTCGAGACATTAAAAATAATTCGTCGAAGTATATAAATGAGCAAGTTTATCTACCTTTTAAATTCAAATGGCAAAAGGGATATGGGGCCTTTTCATATTCTCAATCTCAGATAGATCGAGTTTTTAGGTATGTACAAAATCAAGAGAAACATCATGCTGATAAGTCTTTCAAAGACGAGTACATAGAGATTTTAGAAAAATTTAATGTTGATTACGATGAGAAGTTTTTATTTGATTGGTAAAAGACATAGTACCAGCCCTTCGGGTTTAGCATAGTAGCACCCCTTCGGGGTTGGGGGGGTGTATGCATGGCTTTGGGTTAGCTTAGCGGGTATAACCCCGTTGGGGTTGTGGGTTTTTTTGTGTACCATGCTGTTTATCTGTAAATGCTTATCAACTATTCGTAAATGAGAGCTTCTAAACTATTAATTTTGATCCTTAAAATTAAACTAGCTGTTATTTTAACTGTAAGCTTCCCTAATTCTTTCTTAACAGCCCAAAATATGAAGCCAGATATAAGCATTCTAGAAGCGTTTGAATCAGCTGAGTTTACAGATTCAAACACTAATTTTAGATTGAACTACAGATTCTATAATCCTTTAGAAGCTAAAACAGACAATGATGAGTCAAGTCTAAAAAATGATATTGCGTCTTCAAACAGGGATTCTAAAAAATATCCCATAATTATTTTCCTACATGGTGCCGGAGAACGTGGTGACGGTAATATCAAACAGCTTATTTGGGGATCAAAAGAACTGCTGAAAACGGCTAAAACTCCTGGAAAGGAAGCTTTTCTACTATTTCCACAATGCCCTGAAAATACGCGCTGGGTTGATGTGAATTGGGATGATCAAATTAGCCATAGTACACCAAGTACAATCAGTGATCCACTTGCCGCAGTATGGTCATTGGTGCATAAAATGAAAGAAGAATACCCTATAGACGAAAGCCGAATTTATGTGATTGGCTTATCAATGGGTGGATACGGAACTTGGGATTTACTTCAACGTTTTCCCAACGAAATAGCTGCTGCTGTACCAATCTGTGGTTGGGGAAATCCAGACACTGCCACAAAACTGTTAACGACGCCAATTTGGGCATTTCACGGTGCTGCTGATAATGTAGTGCCGGTTTCTAGATCTCAAAATATTGTGCGAGCCATTCAAGAGCGGGGAGGGAAGCTAGTTCGTTATACCGAATATCCTTATGTGGGTCACAATAGCTGGAGCCCCACCTTAGCCACCAACGAGCTGTGGGATTGGCTATTCGCTCAGTAGAAACGCAATGAAAGAGAGATGACGTAATAGACGCATTGCTGCAGCATAGATGCATTGTAATCCGCCTCTACTGTGCGACCCAAATCTAACGCCTCGTAACCACAACATTTCCATCCCCTAAAATAGCGCGTGCTTCTGTTAGCATGTCAAAATTGGTTGATACCCTAAAATTGCGGGAATTCATACGTAAAATGCTGTCAGTACCATTATATAGTACGTTTAAGCGTAAGGAAGCTTCGCCACGATTACGTTCACAGAGTTGAGCCAGCGAACGAAGTTGAGCATCTTCAATGGTTTTGGTTCGAATGAATAATTGCAGCATTAACTCTTTTTCTCGCTTTTCCCGAACCGTTTCTAAACGCTCTATGGTTCGGGCTTTGAGCTTTACACTTCCTTTATAATTGCTGACTTCCGCATCTAAAAAGACTAAGGTATCTGCTTGAATTAAACCCGGATATTTGTCGAATACTTCATTCACAATCACCACCTCCATACTTCCCGATAAATCCTCAAGCGTTAAGAAAGCCATTGGTAATCCGGCTTTGGTTCTTATACTTTTAGATTCGATTATTATACCGCCAACTCGCACTTCTTGTCTATCTGTCCAGTTTTTAATGGCATCAGGATGAAGCTGCTGATTGCAGAACAATTTGAGGTCTTCTCGGTACCTGTTCAAGGGATGATCACTCAAATAAAAACCAATTAATTCGCGCTCTTTATTGAGTTTGTCCATGGTTAAAAATGGATCGATATCTGGTAACTTTGGCTCGCTTATTCCAGTTGCTTGGGCATTTCCCGCCCCAAAAAGGTTTACTTGTCCTGCTGCTTTTTCTTCATTTTTGCGTTGGCCGTATGCCACAATATCATCTAAGCCTTCCAGCAATTGGCGTCGATTCGTATTCATGCTATCAAAGGCGCCAGCTTGAATGAAAACTTCTAACGTTTTTTTGCCCACCGTTCTACTATCTAAACGCTCTACAACGTCAAAAATGGTTTTGAACGACCCGTTGGCGTTGCGTTCTTCCACCAAGCTTTCAATAACTTTTTCGCCCATTCCCTTAATGGCGGCCAAACCGTATTGAATGCGTCCGTCAATGGCTACAAATATCCCTTCCCCTTTATTGATATTAGGCGGGTCTACCACGACTCCAATTTTCTGGCATTCCTCAATAAATAGCGAGACTTTTGAAATATTGGTCATGTTGTGGGTCAACACAGCCGCCATATATTCAGCGGGATAATTGGCCTTAAAGTAGGCCGTTTGGTAAGCAAGTACCGAATAGGCTGCGGAATGCGATTTGTTGAACCCGTAGCCTGCAAAGTATTCCATTTTCTCAAAAACAGCTTCAGCAGTCTTTTTATCAACACCTTTTTCGCTAGCACCTTCTACAAAACGGACTTTTTCTTTAGCCATAACGTCCACTTTTTTCTTTCCCATTGCACGTCTAAGCAAATCCGCTTGTCCAAGAGAATAGCCGCCCATCACCTGAGCAACACGCATGATCTGCTCTTGGTAAACCATGATTCCGTAGGTGGGCTTCAAGACGGATTCAAGCATTTCATGATCGTAGACCACTTTTTCTTCACCGTGTTTCCGTTTAATATAATCAGGAATGAATTTTAGCGGACCTGGACGGAAAAGGGCGTTCATCGCAATTAAATCGTCAATAGTTGTGGCTTTTAAATCGCGCAAATATTTCTGCATACCAGGCGACTCAAACTGGAACGTACCAATGGTTAAGCCCTTTTGATAGAGCTCAAAAGTCTTAGTATCGTCAAGCGGAATATCGTCAAGATTGTAGGCTTTCTGGAAATTCCTGTTAATGAGTTTGATACAGGTTTTGAGAATAGACATGGTTTTCAGGCCCAAGAAGTCCATTTTCAATAAGCCGGCATTCTCAGCAGTTGGCCCGTCGTATTGGGTAACTACACCATCGTCTTTGGTGCGCGCTAGCGGGGTGAAATTTGAAATAGCACCCGGAGCAATAATTACCCCAGCGGCATGAATTCCCGTTTGTCTAACCGCACCTTCTAGGGTTTTGGCAAAGTTCATCATCTGGCGAATGTCCGGATCTGGATCATCAAAAAGGGCATTCAATTCTTTGGCCGATTCTGGGTTTTTCTCCTTGTCCAGCACTTTTTTGAAGGTATCCAAAGTGGGCGCATCTGGGAAGATTTTCGAAATACGATTCACTTCACCTAGACTAATATCTAAAACCCGGCCCGTATCTTTAATTCCACTTTTGGCTTTTAACTTCCCATAAGTAATAATTTGCGCAACCGATTCTCTACCATAGACTTCCACCACGTAATCAATTACCTCGGAGCGGCCTTCGTCATCAAAGTCAATATCAATATCGGGTGGACTTACGCGCTCAGGGTTTAGGAAACGCTCAAAAAGTAGATCGTATTTTATAGGATCTATATTGGTGATTCCCAAACAGTAAGCAACCACAGAACCAGCGGCAGAACCACGGCCGGGCCCCACAAAAACGCCACGGTTTCTGGCCTCGGTTGTGAAATCCTGCACGATTAAGAAGTAGCCCGCAAAGCCCATATTTTTCATGGTTTGCAGTTCAAAATTGATGCGGTCTGAAACCTCTTGGCTTAATTCAGGATACTTTTTCTTTGCCCCTTCGTAGGTAAGATGTCGAAGATAATCGTCCATACTTTCGAAAGAATCCGGTATCGGAAAATCTGGAAGCATCAATTTATCAGCCTTCAGCGAATAGCGTTCAATCTTATTCACGATCTCTTGAGAGTGGTAAATAGCTTGCGGCAGATCGGCAAATAAAGCCTTCATTTCTGCCTGCGACTTGAAGTAATATTCGTCAGATTCAAAGCCAAAACGGTAGCCACGACCCTTACCAATAGGCGTAGCTATGATGTCACCATTCCCAATACAAATAAGGGCATCGTGGGCTGCAGCATCCATTTTTTTGTGGTAATACACGTCGTTCGTTGCTAAGATTTTCAGTTTATACTTCTTAGCAAACTTGAGCAGCACCTCGTTGACATGCTCATCTTCTTCAAGTTTATGGCGATTCAATTCTAGGTAAAAATCTTCCCCAAATTGGCTCATCCACCATTGCAATTCGGTTTCTGCGGCATGTTCACCACGGTTTAAAATAATATCTCTAAAATGGCCACCCATTCCGCCACTTATACAAATCAAATCTTCTTTGTACTGCATGATAAGCTTCTTATCAACGCGTGGCATTTTGTAGTAAAACCCCTCTAAATACGCTTGTGTAGAGATATTCGATAGGTTTTTGTAGCCATTTTTATTTTTAGCGAGAAAAATTATTTGGGTTCGCTTGTCCTTGGTTCCGCCAGTAAATTGGCGTACTGTTCTATCGGTAACCACAAAACATTCGCAGCCGATAACGGGCATAATATCGTCGCCACATTTCTCAATAAAATCATAAGATGCGAATAGATTTCCCAGATCGGTAAGGGCTACTGCTGGCTGATGATCTTTCTTTGCGGCCTCAATAATGTCGTTTATTGCGAAGGTTCCCATTTGCACAGAATATTGCGAGTGCAAATGTAGATGCGAAAAGGTCAAATCTTCTAGGGGCGGGAATTCGTTGGGAACCAGATCATTCTCTTTGATCTTTGGTTTGCGTTCTGTAGACGTTCCGCTGTCCATGTCTTCCTCAAAAACCACCAAATTCATGAAATTATTTTTCACGATATAAGAAGAAGGCGCATCGGGATATTTGGAGATGTCTAAAGTGGGAACAATTATGCTACGGCGTACGCACTCTAAGAAAATACGCGAGTTAGCCTCAACATCGGCCGCTGCATTATGGGCAGATGAGAAATGCTCCCCAAATAATTTATGATGTAATTCATTAAGCGTAGGCCATTTGAAATTACCACCTCTACCACCAGCAAGTTGACAAAACTCGGTGGTTTCATCATTTTTGGTATCGATGTATTTGCCATTCATTACCGTTTTTTCGCCAAAAACTCGGAAGAATTCAGCACCTACAATTTTCTCATCAAAACTGATATTGTGGCCAATCAAAAACTCTGATTTATCTAGAATGGCTCGGAAGCTTTCTAAAACTTCTTCAAGCTCATGGCCATTTTCTTGGGCAATTTCAGTGGTAATCCCATGTATTTTTGCTGCATTAAAGGGAATAGTGAACTTCCCATTTGGCTTAACAAGGTAATTCCCCGATTCAATGAGTTTGCCGTCTATTGCATGTAACTGCCAAGCAATTTGTACCATGTGTGGCCAATTATTTACATCGGTAACTGGCGCGTTGTAGTTCAGGGGAAGTCCGGTAGTTTCGGTATCAAAAATCAGGTACATAGCAGCGGTAGCAGTAGGGTTTACTAGAGACGTTATTGGCGTTCAATGGAATGGCAGATTGCGAAGAATAAGCTATCAATAAAGCAGTAGAATGGAAACTTGCGCTTAATGAAATATTGTTTTTTTAGACACATTAAAACCCTGAACAATGAGCAAAAAGAAATAAAAGAATGACCTTGAATTAGCGGTTTTTTATTTAAAGAGCGTTGGTCATAGAGGGTTTTTATTCCCGCAGATAACGCAGATGTACGCAGAGAAAAGGGTGTTAATTATTTAAAGAGCGTTGGTCATAGAGGGTTTTTATTCCCGCAGATAACGCAGATACACGCAGAATAATAAGTGTTTAATTTGGGCCTTATTCTTTGGTTACTGACCACTGTGCAGACCTTTCTTTGCAATTAACTTCTATTTAGTGGCTAAACTTAAATTACCGTTAGTTCTATTTCCCGCAGATGGCGCAGGTGTTCGCAGAAAAAAGGGTGTTATTTATTTAAAGAGCGTTGGTCATAGAGGGTTTTTATTCCCGCAGATAACGCAGATGTACGCAGAGAATATCAGCGGTAATCAGCGTAATCTGCGGGACTTAAGGTAATTAATTGTGAAACATTGATAGTAAAGAGCTGCGATTAACAGGAATTATTGACAGGGGGAAATTCGTTTTTTAGTTAGATTTAACAAGAGAGTTGACACATAAATTAAAATATTTCAAGCTTGATTAACATACAGAAAGCCCCTTATCAGGGGATTTTACTGCCAGATTTAGGCATTGGTTTAGACCTCGGAAAAAGCTGGGCAGAACATGCCATTGTTAGTCACGCCCATGCAGATCACATCCCAAAACGCAGCGATTTGAATTGTTGGGCAACACCGGTTACTACGGCCTTGATGCGGGCAAGGGGTTTTAGAGGAAAGGTGAACGAGCTTCCTTTTTATGAATGGGTAGATTTGGGAAAGGCGCAATTTCAGTTATTGCCAGCTGGGCATATTTTAGGCTCGGCGATGGTGCATATCAAAATTGCAGATGGAGAGAGTTTGCTGTATACCGGAGATTATCGCTTCCCGGCAGCGCCTAGCTCAGATGGTTTTCAGCTGCCAGAGAAGATTGACTACTTCATCACGGAGGCAACTTTTGCTTTACCTATTTATAAATGGAAGTCGCATGATGTGCTCTTTGAACAGATTCGCAGGGAAGCGTTTGAAGCATTAGCAGAGGGAATTACCCCAATTTTCTTGGCCTACAGTTTGGGCAAAACCCAGGAGATTTTGGTGGCATTAAAGGACGCTGCTTTACCTGTTCAGGTTCATGGAGCTGCGGTAGAGTTATGCAAAATCTATGTTGAAAATGGGGTAGATTTGGGGAATTATGAGCCTTACCAAAGAGAAATTGCTGCTGATAAGGTATTGATTACGCCCTCTTCTGCTTTAGCAGCCGGATTTGCCTCAAACGTTAAGAAAACAAGGCTGATTTATGTTTCTGGCTGGGCAACGGTGGAAGCAAGGCGTGCACAAACAGGCGTAGATTCGTTGGTACCGTTGAGTGATCACATCGATTTTTTTGAGCTGCTGGAAGTCTGTAAAAAGCTGAATCCCAAAAAGATATGGGTAACACATACGCCAGATGCTACGGTACTGAATCACTTTTTAGGGGAAATGGGTTTTGATGCAGAGTTCTTGGAGTTTGAGAGGCAAGAACAGGATTTATAATAATGACGGGAACTTCGGAATTTCGAATAATCTGAGTTGTTTGAGTTACAATAAGTGATGGGCTCTTGGATAATTCGAATAATCTGAGTTGTTTGAGTTACAATAAGTGACGAGCTCTTGGGTAGTTCGTTTAATCGGGGTTGGCCGAGTTACTTTAGTTGCAAAGAGTTATGAGTTGTTGGCATTATTGGTTTAAAAAGCCTTCGTCTGTTAAAAATTTAGCCCATTTGATGTAAGCTGCACCATTCAAATGAAGTCCATCATGCGTATAATCTAAGGGCAATTTTCCTTCATTGTCTGCAAAATGGGTATAAAGATCTACAAATTGCGCTTTTTTAGTGGCTGCAAGATCTTTAAGACCTTTATTTAGTGCTAAAATTTTATCCCCTTTATTTTGATGTCCCTTGTACTCCATATAATGATTATTGGTGGGTAAAAGACTCTGCACATAAATCTGGGTAGTAGGCGATTCGTTTTTAATACGTTCAATTATCTGCGAATAATTTTGGAGAATAATTTTGGTGGGAATATTTCTGGCAATGTCGTTTACTCCGATGAGGATAAAGATTTTAGCAGGTTTTGCGTTGGTAACTTCATCGAGTCTGGCCAGCACACCGTAAGTATTATCAGAGGAAATCCCACGATTTTTGGTGGTATAGTTGGGAAGCAATTCGGTCCATTCGCCTGAGTCAGAGATGCTGTCGCCTAGAAAAATGATTTCGTTTTTGGTATCTGGTAAGGATTTAAAATGCGACACTTTTTGGCTGTAGTAGGTATTGGTGTAGGAGCTATCGAAGCTGACTATGTTTTGAGCATTTAAGCTGGTTATGGTTATAGCCAAAATAGTTGCACTAGTTAGGAAAAAGTGTTTTATGTAGGGCATGGCGGGTGTATTGGTGACTTGGGAAGGAGTATCTCGGCTGAGCTCGATAATTGCAGGGAAAATTTAAGCTAGAGCGTCTTCTTGAACAGACATCCGCGCAAGCGGAGGTTGTTTCGCCGCAGCGAACGGGATCTCGTTGTGTTTAATGATTGTATTTATGGGTTTCGGATCGCATTCGCTACACTTATTGTCTGGAAAGACCGTTGTGGCTAGAATTTCCCATTTCTCGTATAATCACATTTTCTTATGATTGTAAACCAAACCTCCGAGCCTCTGTGTCTAATAATTCTTCGCGTCTTCGCGCTTTTGCGTTAAAATTGCCCTTCTCAACTTACCGTTAACAAGTGGTTTCTTACTAACAGACAGGCGCCAATGACTCCGGCCGTATTCTGCAGCTTCGATACTTTTATAGAGGTGTCTTTGTTCACTAAACTTAGCGAGTATTTATTCACAGCACTTTTTATTGGGAAACGTATATAGTCTTCTGTAGTGGCAAGACTTCCCCCCAAAATAATAAGCTCTGGATTGAAGATGTTTATCAAGATGGCTAGACCTCTGCCAATTTTTTCCCCAATCTCAGCAATATTCTCTATGCATAGTACATCGTCGTTTTCTGCTGCCTCTAGCACTTGCTCAAGCGTTAAAGCTTCTACATCTTCTATACTGCTTAAAATACTGGAAGCGCCTTCATTTAAACGATCTTTGATATTTTGTACCAGCGCCCGCCCAGAGGCTTCAGTTTCTAAGCAACCTCTTTTCCCGCAATGACATAGCGCTTCGTTGGTATAAAGTGGGATATGACCAAATTCGCCTGCATAACCCGATTTTCCATAGTATAATTGTCCGTTCACAAGAATACCTACGCCAATACCATAGTCCATATTTAGAAAGATGATGTCTTTTTCGTGTTGAACTATTCCGGCGGAATATTCACCATAAGCCATTGCTCTAGAGTCATTTTCGAGGAAAACCTTCAATCCTATGCGCTTTTCAATAACGCTACTTAGCGGATCTTCATGGAAATGAAAAAAGCTGTAACTATAGCCCGTTGTATTATTAATTCGCCCAGAAAGGTTAATACCAGCACCTAGTAACTTTTTTCTTGGTACATCTACAGAGTTAATAAACTGATTTATAAGGTCGCAAAGGTCTTGTAACGACTTTTCTGAATTCTCTAACTTATACTTATAGTTTTCTTCAATGCGAATCACATTCTTTTCGAAGTCGGTTAACCCAATATTAATGTGATTTTGCTTGATGTCTATTCCTAAAAAGAAACCCGCTTCAGGTCGTAATCTATACAGGTTTGGTCGTCTCCCGCCTGTTGAATCGTCTTTTCCAAACTCACGAATAAGCTGTTCCTCTTGTAGGTCGTCTAATAAACTTTTGACTTTAGGCACACTCAAATTCAGTAGCTTTGATAATTCGGCTACCGTGGAATGGCTAAACTCTGCTATGTGGCTAAGAATCTGTTTTTTTTGGTTTATGTGTTTGTAGGCAACACCAGTAGGGTTTCCTGCGTTAATTTCCTCAAAAAAGCTATTAGACATTATTGAATTGGTGGGTTAAAATTCTATAGGATGTGTGAAAGGCATTTTTTAAAAATTTGCAAAACTCGCCAACTTAATAAAATTTATTAAAAAGATGTTTCACTTTCGATAAATTTTTACGATTATGTTACAATTCTTAAAGAAAAGCGCTGCCATGAAGACATTCCTATTACTCAATTTAATTAGTTTTTTGTTTTTAATTACAAATTGTTTCAGTCAGCAGTTACCCGCCAAAGTAGATGTACTCATTATAGGTGGCGGAAGCAGTGGAACAGCAGCCGGAATGCAAGCAGCTAGAGAAGGCGCTTCTGTCCTTATTATAGAAGAAACTTCTTGGTTGGGAGGTATGCTAACGGCAGCTGGTGTTGCCGCAGTTGATGGAAATCATAATATAGCCTTTGGTATTTGGGGCGAATTCCGACAAAAGCTTCGCAACCATTATGGTGGAGCAAGTGCTTTAGCAACAGGTTGGGTGAGCAATACACTTTTTGAGCCCCATGTTGGAGATAGTCTTTTAAAGGTTATGGCAGATATTCCTGGGCTTCAGATTAGCTATAACTCTAGATGGGAAAAGCTAACTAAGACCCAGAACGGCTGGCAAGTAACTGTTTCTAAAGATGGTAGCAAGCGTAAGACAAAGGTTGAAGGCACTATTATAATAGACGCCACTGAGTATGGTGATATTTTAGCCAGCGCTGGTGTGCCCTATGAAATAGGAATGGATGACCCCGCTGTTGAACCGTTAGGACCAGGTAGAAATGATATTATTCAAGATTTAACGTGGGTTGCCATTTTAAAAGATTTTGGTGAAGGCGCGGATAAAACCATTCCCAAGCCTGCGAATTATAAAACAGAAGAATTTAGCGCTTCTTGTATGTCGGAAGAGAATCTGGTAGGCCTAGATTGCCAAAAAATGCTGGATTACGGCAAGCTTCCGAATAACAAATACATGCTGAACTGGCCCAATAGTGGTAACGATGCATATATTAATGTAATTGAAGCCACAGCCGAAGAACGAGCAGCAGCCCTTGAAGAAGCCAAGCAAACCACACTTCGCTTTATTTATTTCATACAGCACGATTTGGGATTTAAGCATTTGGGCATCGCCGATGATGAGTTCCCAACAAAAGATGGTTTAGCACTTATTCCTTATAACCGCGAATCTAGACGTGCAGAAACATTAGTACACTTAACTGTTGCCGATTTAGCCAACCAATATACCGGGCAACGACCTTTATATAGAACTGGTATTGCACTGGGTGATTACCCCATAGATCACCATCACACGAAGAATTTAGATTCGCCAAAAATTGAGTTCATCGAAATTAAAATTCCGTCTTACAATGTGCCCATTGGTAGTTTGATTCCCAAAAAAGTAGAGAACCTCATTATTGCAGAAAAAAATATTGGCGTTTCGAATATTGTTAATGGAAGTACTCGTTTGCAGCCTGTGGTTTTAGGTATTGGCCAAGCAGCTGGAACCATTGCTGCACATGCAGTTAAAGAAAATATTCAGCCTAGAGAGGTTTCTATCAGAAGTATTCAGCAAGCACTACTTGAGTACAATGCGGGAATTATGCCGTTTATGGATGTTTCAGCAGATGATCCTCAATTTAAAGCCATTCACCGGGTTGGTGCTGCAGGGTGGTTAGAAGGTGTAGGAATTGCCTATAAATGGGCAAATCAGACTTGGTTTTACCCAAATTTAGCCATGAATCGCTATGACTTAGTAGAAGCAATGGAGCCTTATTTCCCAGAAGTATTAGGGGAAGTCGGCGAATCAGGCGATTTAATTACCTACAAATGGCTACAAACCTACGTTGAGTCGTTAAATCCCAATGCAACCAATGATAGCTTTGCTAAAGAATGGGAGAATACATTTGCCGCACTGCCAGAGCTCGATACTATGCAACTATATCGCAGGCATATTGCAGCTATGTTAGACCATTTCCTGTCGCCTTTTAGCTTTGATATTGATTTTGAAGGGCACATTAAACCGACAAAAGAGGCTAAATAAGCCACTATGGAATTAAGTTTACATCCCCTAGATCTGTCCATAATTGCTATTTACATTATTGGCATTATTTGGGTAGGCTTCTACATTGCAAAAAAAGCATCCAAAAATTTGCAATCGTATTTTTTAGGGGGAAATAAACTCAAGTGGTATTACTTAGGTTTGAGTAACGCCTCTGGGATGTTTGATATTTCTGGCACCATGTGGGCCGTTAGTTTACTCTTTGTTTACGGGCTAAAAAGTGCTTGGATTCCTTGGTTGTGGCCTGTTTGGAATCAAGTTTTCATTTTTGTGTATCTAGCCATTTGGATGCGTCGCTCTAACGTAATGACTGGCGCTGAATGGATTACCTTCCGTTTTGGTGACGGAAAAGGTGCCAGGCTATCGCACATTATTATTGTAACCTTTGCAGTGGTTTCGGTAATCGGTTTTATTGCCTATTTCTTTGAAGGAATTGGCAAGTACTCAGCCTCTATTTTACCCTGGGATTTATCGTTTGAGTTGTTGGGTTGGGCGGTTAGTTCAGAACATGCGTACGCACTTATTGTCTGTGGGTTAACCGCCCTATATACTATAAAAGGTGGAATGTATAGTGTTGTGGCTACGGAAGTAATTCAGTTTGTGATTATGACTATCTCTTGCGTGGTAATTGGTTATATCGCTTACACTTCGGTAAATCCGGCTGATATCTTGGCTAATGTACCCAAGGGTTGGGATGAAATGTCCTTTGGCTGGCTCTTAGAACTAGATTGGAGCACCACAACTTTGCCCGCAGTAGACGGGAAGATTGAAGACGATGGCTTTAGCTTCTTTGGCATCTTATTTATGATGATGCTTTTCAAAGGCGTGTTTGCCTCCATTGCAGGGCCTGTTCCTAGCTACGATATGCAACGAATTTTAGCAGCAAGAAAACCTTCAGAAGCTGCTAAACTGAGTTTCACCACAATTTGGGTAATGTATATGCCAAGAAACCTAATGATTGGTGGCTTTGCATTATTAGCCTTAGCCTTTATGACGCCTGAACTACAATCTATGGGCTCTTCGCCAGATTTTGAGCGCATTCTACCTATGGCTATAAGTAAATTTGTGCCAATTGGTTTCCAAGGCTTATTACTAGCGGGTTTCTTATCTGCATTTATGGGTACTTTCTCGGCGTTTATTAATGCCGCACCTGCCTATATAGTTAATGACATTTACAAGAAATACATAAAACCAACAGCCAGCCAACCAGAGCTTATTCGGTTGAGTGTTATTTCTTCACTTGTGCTAGTGGTTATTGGTATAGCTTTTGGTTTCAACGCTTCCTCATTAAACAAACTTACGCTGTGGTTAACATCGGCTCTTTATGGGGGCTATGTTGCGGCAAACGTCCTAAAATGGGTTTGGTGGCGCTTTACAGGGCATGGCTATTTCTACGGAATGTTGTTTGGATTAATAGCCTCAACTACTAAGCTGTTTATGTTCCCAGAAATTGTAGATATATATGTTTTCCCTGCTATTCTTGGTTTTAGTTTATTGGGAAGCATTGTAGGCACTTTCCTTCATCCGCTAGAAAACAGAGAGCAGGTAAAAGAATTTTATCGCAAAACCCGTCCATGGGGATTTTGGGGGCCGATTAAGCAAGAAGTTATGGCTGAGAACCCCAATTTTGTGCCCAACAAAGACGGCAAACGTGATGCTATGAATATTGTGGTGGGTATTGTTTGGCAGATGTCTCAAGTTGTGCTGCCAATCTATTTCTTATTACGCTTTACTTTTGAAGCCGCTATTTGGGCGATTGTATTGGCTGCAACCACCTGGTTCCTCAAAAAATATTGGTGGGATAGGCTTCACGAGGCCGATGAGGATTGGGAGCAAACCTTATTAGAAGACACAGAAGAGGAAAAGGCATGAAAATAACAGGCACTTTTATAGACGAAATCTCTCATGATATTCCTCACCAAAATTGGGGAGAAAAAGAATGGGATCAAGATTTTGCGCACATGAAAGCCATTGGTATTGACACTGTTATACTCATTCGTAGTGGTTACCGACAATTTATTACCTATCCATCAGCTTATTTGATGGATAAAAAGGGCTGTTTTAAGCCACCAGTTGATTTAGTAGATTTATTTTTGCGCCTAGCAGAAAAGCATGGCCTAAAATTCTGGTTTGGCTTATATGATAGTGGCAAATACTGGGATACAGGAGATATGAGCCATGAAATTAGCGTGAATCATCACGTTATAGACGAGGTTTGGAAAAAGTATGGGAAATCGCCGGCCTTTGGTGGTTGGTATTTAAGCATGGAAATAAGCCGAAAGACCAGAGGTGCCATAGATGCTTTCTACGCACTTGGCAAGCACTGCAAAGAAGTTAGCGGCGGTTTACCTACTTTAATATCTCCATGGATTGATGGCAAAAAAGCGGTGATGGCCGCTAGTAGTGAGTTGTCTAAAACCCAAAGTGTGAGCGTTGAAGAGCATTATAATGAATGGTCTGAGATATTTTCGGGAATTGCGGATGTTGTAGATGCAGTAGCTTTCCAGGACGGACATATAGGTTATGAGCAGTTAGATGATTTTTTTGCGGTGAACAAGCAACTGGCTGATAAATATGGTTTAGCCTGTTGGACCAATGCCGAGAGCTTTGACCGCGATATGCCGATTAAATTCTTGCCCATTAAATTTGAAAAATTACGGTTAAAACTAGAAGCAGCTAGAAGAGCCCAATACGATAAAGCCATAACCTTTGAGTTTTCGCATTTTATGAGCCCTCAATCGGCTTACCTGCAAGCAGGCCATTTGTACAACAGATATCGTGAATATTTAAATGAACTAAGCGCATGATTCGATATGCCGAACTATACAAAAATGAGTTACTTGAGTCGGTAATTCCTTTTTGGGATAAGCACTCTATTAATACAAAGTCTGGCGGCTACTACACTTGCCTAGCACAAGATGGAAGCTGTTTTGACACCGATAAATTTGTCTGGTTACAAGCACGTGCCGTTTGGACCTATGCTATGCTGTATGAAGAAGTGGCCCAAAATGAAGAATGGCTTGGGAATGCGGTGCATGGCGCTGAATTTCTCAAGAAATATGGCAGAGACAAAGAAGGAAACTGGTATTTCTCGCTTACTGAAAGTGGTGAGCCATTAATACAGCCTTATAATATTTTTTCGGATTGTTTTGCTACTATGGCCTTCTCAAGGTTGAGCAAAATTACCCAAAATGAAGAATACGCTGAAATAGCCATATCCACTTTTAAGTCGATTATTGCACGGCAAAAGAGTCCTAAAGGCATTTATGAAAAAGCCGTGTCTGGCACTAGACCTATGCAGGGCTTTTCGCTGCCTATGATTCTTTGTAATCTAAGTTTAGAAATGGAGCATTTAATGGACGCTTCATCTATAAATGAGGTGGTAGATGAGGCGTTAAACCAGGTGATGAGCCGATTTTATGATGAAAATCTAGGCTTGATCAGAGAACATATAAGCCCAGACGGTAAGCCAATAGATTCTTTTGAAGGAAGGCTGATAAATCCAGGGCATGGAATTGAGGCCATGTGGTTTGTGATGGACTTGGCCAATAGAAGGGGTGATATGTCCCTTATTCAAAAAGCTTGGAAAATTTCTGAGCAAATTATGAGTTATGGTTGGGATGATCAGTATGGGGGCATTCTGTATTTCAAAGATGTGAAGGGCTTCCCGCCTCAACAGTTAGAATGGGATCAAAAACTATGGTGGGTACATTTAGAGAGTTTGGTTTGTGCAGCAAAGGCATACCGCTACACCAATAATGCTCAGGCCTTAAAATGGTTTGAAAAATTGCATGAATACAGCTGGAATCGCTTTAGAGATCCGGCGCATGGTGAATGGTTTGGCTATTTAAACAGAGAAGGTAAACCACTTCTTACGCTTAAAGGAGGAAAATGGAAGGGGTTTTTTCATGTGCCTCGTGCGCTGTGGCAAGTGGCTAATAGCTTAGCGTCTGTTTCTGTTCAGGCAGAGGATAGTGTTGGTTCAATCAATAAATTTGATGCGACTTAATAAATTAATTTATTATCTGCTTGTACTTTTAACAATAATCTCTTTAATTCTTAATAGTAATTAAATAAAATGTAAAGGTTGTAACACTACTGTTACTTTCATCCTATGAGCAGAAACCTACTTATCAGTCTATATCAGCGCATTTTTTTTGAAAAATGGAAAACGCTTCGACCTTTTACGCCGCTCTTATTTAGTTTGGCAATTTTCGTTGGAATAGCTCTTCCAACAAATCCGCTTATGGCACAAAAAACTATAACAGGTGTGGTGTATGATGCAGATAATATCACTTTACCAGGGGTTCATATTTTAGAATTGGGTACCATTAATGGCACTGTAACCAATTTAGATGGATTTTTTGAACTTACGCTAAAAAGTGACGATGCCATTTTAGAATTTTCCTATATCGGTTTTGAAAAAAGAGATATTAGGGTGGGCGCTAGAGATACTTTGGTGGTGTCTATGCAAGAATCTTCGAATATGCTAGATGAGGTTGTAGTAACAGCTTTAGGTATTGAAAAAGTGCGGAAATCGCTGGGCTATGCCTCACAGATTGTGGAAGGAGCTGATCTAAGCCAAGCAAGAGAGGTTAGTGTTATGAACGCACTTTCTGGGCGAGTAGCTGGGGTGCAAATTAACCGTTCTGGAACAGGCCCTGGTGGTACGTCTAAAGTGGTTATTAGAGGTTATGCTTCAATTGGGGGCTCAAATACCCCACTTTATGTTGTTGACGGTATGCCAATGAATAATCCACAGGGTGGTGGTGGCCAGTTCGGTGGTGTTGATTATGGAGATGGTATCTCTAATTTGAATGCCGACGATGTAGCTTCTATTACCGTACTTAAAGGCGCAAGTGCAACCAGTTTATACGGTTCTAGAGGGGCGAATGGCGTGGTAATGATTACGACTCGTAAAGGTTCAGCTCGCCGAGGTATTGGTGTAGATTTAACGTCTAGCGTAACTTTTGAGACACCTTTGGTTCTTCCGGAATTACAAAATCGTTTTGGTAGAGGCTCGAACGGTCAGTTCCCATTAGACAGTAATGGCGAGATTTTAGACGGCATTAGAACCAGTTGGGGAGCTAGAACTTTAGGGCAAACCGATTTTAATGGCAGACCTATTGTAAATTGGACAGGCCAGCCTAGCGCTTACGAAGCTCAGCCTAATAATTTCCAAGATTTTTTTAGAACAGGTGCTACTTCCCAGCAAACCCTAGCGTTTTCAGGCGGTGATCAAAAAACGCAGTTCCGCCTATCATTAAGTGATATGCGTTCTCAAAACATTATGCCTAACAGTGAGTTAGAGCGTTTTTCTGTGAACTTGAATGTGAATAGTCAACTTTCTGATAAGCTGAAAGTAAGCGGTAAAATTAATTTTGTTCGTCAGTCTGCTTTTAATCGCCCAAATCTAACCTTAAGCCCTGATAATCCGGTAAATGCACTGCTACAAATGCCTAGAAACGTCCGTTTACAAGACTTAGAGGATTTCCGTAATCCTGATGGAAGTGTACGAGTTTGGACCAACGCTACCGGTAATGACCAATGGAATAACCCGTATTGGGCAACGGGCTTGAATACCAATGAAGATCAACGCGATCGTGTGCTTGGCTTTGTTATGGCTGAATATCAGTTCAACGACAAATGGAAATTACACATGCGTAGCGGAACTGATTTTTACTACGATCAACGACAAAATAGAAGTGCAACAGGAACTATTTACCGGGTAACACCTGATCGCTCTTTCTACAGCACCGTTGATAGCAGAGTTGAAGAGCGAAATACCGACTTCCTACTGAGTTTACGTCAGCAATTAACCGCTGATGTTAAAGTTCAAGCCAGTGTTGGTGCTAATCAGTTAACCATTCGCTCAAATAGTTTAAATACGGTAGCTCAAGGGCTCAATATCCCAGATTTTTTTGTGATTCAAAATGCGCTAAGTGTGCAATCTAGTGAGGCTATTGCTAATAAGGAAATTCAGTCTGTTTACGCCACATCACAATTTGATTTTAGAGATCAATTATTCGTAGAAATATCTGCTAGAAACGATTGGTCTTCTGCTCTCCCGGCAAACAATCGCTCGTTTTTCTATCCAGCCATTTCTACCAGCTGGGTGTTTAATGAGCTTTTTGAAAACAATAAATGGGGACCATTAACTTATGGCAAGATTCGTGCTTCCATAGCTCAAGTTGGTAACGATACGGGCCCTCACCAATTAGATTTACTATACAGTGTGAATGCGCTAAATCATGGTGGACAAACCTTTGGGCAGATTATACCAAATCAACCACCGGTAGATTTAAAACCAGAGCTAACCACTTCTTATGAGGGTGGGTTTGATGTTGAGTTTTTCTATAACCGCTTATCCTTAGACGTTACCGTTTATCATGCAGGCACCAGAAATCAGATTTTGAATGTTCCTGTGTCTAGAGCTTCCGGCTTTGCTACTTCTAGGGTAAATGCAGGTTTGGTTGTAAACCGCGGGGTAGAGGTTGCACTAAAAGCAACCCCAATTAGAACCAAAGATTTTGGCTACGACACCTTCATTAACTTTACTAGAAACCGTTCTTTTGTTGAAGAGTTAGCGCCAAACGTTGAATCGTATCAGCTAGGTGGAACCTACGATCAATTTGGGGTTCGTATTCTTGCAGAAATAGGTCGGCCCTTTGGTGATATATATGCCGATCGTTCTTTCCTGCGCAATGAAAACGGCGACATAGTGGTTGGAACCAACGGTTTGCCAATGCCTGATCCTAATGGTAGAAAACGTATTGGGAATTTTCAGCCAGATTGGATGGTCGGATTTGGGCACAACTTCCGATACAAGAATATTACGCTAGGTGCGCTATTTGATATCCGTAGAGGTGGCGATATTTTTTCTTTTACCAATGCGGTTCTTGCGGCTAGCGGTAATGCAGAGTTCACAGAAAATGACCGCTTAGAGTGGTATGCTGGCGCTGGTGGCTATTTAGTAGACGGTGTGCTTGAAGATGGAAGGGAGAATTTCATAGAAGTAAACCCACAAACCTACTGGCAATATGTGGGTGGACGCGCTTCTGCCTTTGCGGAAGAGTTTATCTACGACGGCAGTTTCGTGAAATTACGAGAATTAACTATCGGCTGGATACTTCCCACCAGAATATTGGAAACTACGCCTTTCACCAAAGCTAGCTTTAACGTAGTTGGTAGAAACCTTTTTATTCTACATAAAAATACTATAGGCTTCGATCCAGAAGCGACTTTTAATGCGGGACAGGATCAAGGGATAGAGGCATTTGCATTCCCTTCAACCCGTTCTTTTGGCTTTAACCTGAATGTATCTTTCTAATGAAATCACTAGTTAAACTCTCTACAAAAGTCCTTCTTTTAGCGCTGATTATCATGGCATCGGCTTGTACAGAAGGCTTCGACGAACTTAATGTTAGTCCTACAGCGGTTCAGCAAGATCGTTTTGATGAAAATCTACTTTTAACTCGCTCATTAGTTTATGGCGCATTGCGTTATACCGAATTTCAGCGAGCACAGCAGCTGTATGCCAACCATTATGTGCAATACTATTCTATTGCGGTAGATTATTTCCAAACAGGCAGATACATCTCTAGAAATGATTGGTCTACAGATTATTGGAATGCGGCCTACTCTGATTTTGGCATGCAAGCACAACAAGTGATTGAAATAACGAGCAAAAATCCAGAAAAAGTTAATAAAACGGCTATTGCAAGAATATGGAAGGTGTTTATTATGCACCGACTAACCGATTTCTTTGGGGATATTCCTTACAGTGAAGCATTTAGCGGAGATATTACGCCAGCTTATGACACCCAGGAAAATATTTACACAGCCATGTTGGAAGAATTAGACGCTGCAGTTCAGAGTTTCAATGGTTCTAAAACCATGGGTTTTGGTAGTTCAGATGTGATTTTTGGCGGGAATGTTGCTAAATGGATTAACTTCGCCAACAGTTTACGATTGCGCTTAGCAATTAGAGTGAGCGATGTAGCACCAGCTTTAGCAGAGCAGCATGTTAGAGCGGTGATAGCTGATGGCCGTTTGATAGCTGATGTGCGTGATGGCGCAATAATGCCTTATGGTCGTGATTTCGGTAATGCTACAGAAAATCTGCAGCCTATGGCTATTCTTCGCAGCTTTAATGAATACCGAGTGAGTACTACGCTACTAGATTTATTGGAAGACAACCAAGATCCACGCCTCGCGATGTATGTAGAACCTACTGAAGGTGGGCAGTATGCCGGTTTGCAGAACGGTTTAAATCCGGAGGAAATCAATGATTTAAACCGAGATGATTATTCTAAAGAATCTCAGTTAATCTCTAATCAGTTTTCACCAACCATATTATTAAGCCACGCAGAAGTTGAGTTCTTGTTGGCAGAGGCTTCTGTAAGAGGCTGGAACGCCGGTAGTGCACAAACTCACTATGAAAATGGCGTGAACTCAGCTATACAGTTTTGGGTAAACGTAGATGCAAATTTACGCAGTAGATTATCGGAAAGTGACGCTACTGTTTTACCTGATATAAATCTAGCTGATGACGCAATTGCCAATTATCTAGCACAACCAGCAATTGCGTATGACCCTTCAAGAGCCATTGAGCAAATTATTACCCAAAAATGGTTGGCAAATATTAGCCAAGGTTTTGAGTCTTGGTCAGAGTATCGCAGAACAGGTTTTCCGAGATTAAATCCCATTCCAAATACCGATGGTTTAAGTGAAACAGGCAGTAGTTTACCACCAAGCAGAGTTCGCTATCCTATTGAAGAAGAGACTTTGAACGGGGCAAATTACGACGCTGCGGTAGCCCGCCAAGGCGCAGATTTAATGACTACCAAAATTTGGTGGGATGTTAAAGACTAATTCTTCGAATTTTTTACTAATCAACTACTTAATAACACACTACAATGAAAAAGAACTATAACTATCTCTTTGCACTACTACTTTTAGTAGTTGCCTCTATGACAGCCATAACGGCTTGTAGCGACTCAACCAGTGAGCCTGAGCCAGTACTTAGTAGCGATTCAGCTATTAAAAGCTTTGCATTTCAAGCTATTACCCCAGCAGTTACCGCAAGTATAAGTGGAACTTCTGTACTAGCAGACGTGCCTTACCAGGTAGATGCTACGGCTATGATCCCAACTATCGAAATTGCCGCAACTTCAACAATTATTCCTGCATCGGGCGTTGTTCAGGATTTCTCTGCTCCAGTTACTTATACTGTAACGGCTGAAGATGAATCAACTACTATTTATACTGTAACGGTTACCAAACTACCGCCTCCAACACTAGCAGTAAGTGCTGTATGGGAACGTACCTTAGTATCTGGTGGACTACCTTCTTGGTTCACAGCTAATAATGATCGTGACTTGACCGTTGCTGGTGATTTTGTATTTGTTCACAATAATAATGACAAAATTCGTGTCTTAGACATTGCTACGGGTACGGATGCATCTGTTAGAGATTCTTTAACCTTTATTGATGGGAAAGAAAACTTTGCCTCAGGAAACCTATTCTTACTAGGTTTAGACGCAGACGATCAGGGAAGAATTTTGGGAAGTAACCTACGTGCTGGTTCTGATGCGTTAAACCCTTGGAATGTTTACGTTTGGAATGACAAAGACGCCACTCAAGAGCTTCTCTTTGCCTACCCTACACCAGCAGACTACCGTTTAGGTGAAAACCTTTCTGTAGTTGGTGATATTAGCGCAAATGCAACTATTTATGTGCCGGGTAGTGGTTTTGGAACGGTTTCAAATAAAGTGCTTAAATTCAGCGTTTCTGGTGGTACGGTAAATACTACGCCAACAGTAATTACCTTAGCTGGTCTGGATAATATGGGGAATGCGCCTGACGTAAACCCAACTAGTTCAGCATCTGATGCAACACTAATTATTGCCGGAACAGGCGTTAATGGTATTGCTGAATATGATCAAAGCGGAAACCTAGTGGGTAAACTTCCGGAAGCCCTAAATACGGGCGACAACGCTTTCCTATTTACTTTCGGTCTAGATGCTAAAGCCTTTGAAATTAGCGATCGCAAAGTTGTGGCTGTTACCGCAACAGATTTCACAGCAAATGCAGCAACCAATGGTAAAGTATTCTTTATTGACTACACAGATGGTTGGGAAAACATAACTGCTGATAATATCAAATCATTTGCATTCACTCCGGATGGAAATATTGACACCAACTTTAATGGTACTGGTGGAATTGATGTAGTAGTTAATGGCGATATCGCAACAGTTTATGCATTGATCACCAACTTTGGTGTGGCTGCTATGGAAGTAAGCTTCGAATAAGCCACAGTGCTGTAAGTAAGTAGACTATCATAATAAACATATCATTAGAGCTGCCCTGACCGGTGGCTCTTCTTTACCTTTTTTCGAGCAACGTATTCTATCCATTTAAAGCCATGAAGTTATTCAAACGCAATCACGCCTTTTTCGCCACAGCTATTTTGCTTATTTGCACAGCATTAGCCATTTCTGCTTGTGAAGAAAACGCCTTTAACGAAGGCCCTTTTGTTAGTAAGCGCAAGTCGATTACCTACTTCGCTTTTGAAGACTTTCAGCCACCTGTTGTTGCTGAAATAAATTCTTTTGATTCAACCATAAATGCAATTGTCCCTTTTGGTAGCAATTTAAGTGCACTAAGTCCTACCATAATCGCTTCTGATAAAGCTACGGTAAGTCCGCCTTCAAAAATTATCAACGATTTTACCAACACCGCTACTTATGTCGTAAATGCAGAGGACGGAACCGTGCAGAACTGGCCCGTGAATGTAGTTTGGGGAGAAGAACAGGCTGTTCTACGATTACGCCTAAGCCGCGCAATTTGGAACCTTTCTCCAACAGGAACGGGTATTCCTGATTTCTTTACTAAAGACGGCGAGCGTGGTTTGGCTGCTGGCAATAATGGCCATATTTATGTAACCAACAACAACGACAACATCATGATTTTAAACGCAAGTGACGGCTCGCCTATTGGGCCGCTTGATATGACAGATGTTGACGGCGGTTCCCCAAAAATTGCTGATGTAGAATTTAATAATGGCGTTATTCTCGCTTGTAATTCGGTTGAGTGGACAAGCGATGGCGGTGGTGAACCAACTACATTCAAGGTCTATCGTTGGGATACGGAAGACAGTGCGCCAACCGTTTTCTTGCGTTATGAAAACACCGAATATCGTATGGGTGATAGCTTCTCTGTTGTAGGCGACATTAACAACGAAGCAGTAATAATTACAGCATTTGGGCGCAAGTTCTTAAATCCTGCTACCCGTGGTAACCAAGTTTTCTTGTGGAGGGTAAGTGGTGGCGTGGTTAATCCAGTACCAGAGATTATTACTGTTCAAGGCGTACCAAGTTTGGCAAAATTTGGCTCTAGACCACATGCCAGTATGTTTAGTGTAGATGCGCAAGAAATTATTGTGAATGCAAATGACATTGATATTACACAAGCTGACTTAACAGGTGTCTTTCAAGCACGTCTTCCTAACACTTCAAAACAACTTTATGATGGGTTCACCTCTAATTTTGAAGTATTTGAATTTCAGGGCAAGAAAGTCTTAATAACAGCTTTCCCAAGAAGTAGCAGAGAAAGCCGACTTATTGTAATTGACATTTCTAAAGGAATTGGTAATGTAACCCCAGAAGACGTGATTTTGAGCCAAGATTTAATGGCCGGTTCTGGCGAGGTTGCCAACGTAAATGCAAGTGGTGGCGTAAGTTATAATATGCTAGATGCCAATAATGTTGATCTTTACGTACTAATTACTAACCAAGCAGTGGCTAAGTTCCGTTTAACGGCTGAGCTCGATTAATTACTTTATACAGGATACTTTTCCATGCCTTTCTTCCCACCAAAACTGGAGAGTAGCTTTCTAAGCTTAATTACTTTACTAGCTGTAACAAGCCTATTTGCTACGAATTGCACCAAAGTAGAGCCCGCGGCTTCTGTTGAACCAACGGGCGTTCGTGGCGTTTGGCTAACCAACGTAGCAAGTGACGCACTTTATAGCAGAGAAAACATCAAAGAAGCCGTAGAAACCTGCAATGAGCTAGGATTTAACAGCATTTTCGTGGTAACGTGGAATAAAGGCTACACCGTTTATCAAAGCCAGGTAATGGACAGTCTTTTTGGGCAGTCTATTATCCCAGATATGGAAGGCAGAGATCCACTGCAAGAACTCATTGAAGAAGCCAAACCTTACGGAATTAAAGTCTTTGCATGGTTTGAGTTCGGTTTTGCCTCATCCATGGGTGACCCAACTGGCGGCCACTTAATTCAAAAATATCCGCATTGGGCATCAAGAGATAGCGACGGAAAAATCACCGAAAAGAACGACTTTCAGTGGATGAATCCTTTCCACCCAGAAGTACAGACCTTTATTAAATCGTTGGTATCTGAAGTAGTTCAAAAATACGATGTAGATGGCATTCAGGGTGATGATCGGCTTCCCGCATTGCCTTCAAATGGGGGATATTCTGATTTCACCAAGAATTTATATGCCAGTGAACACTCTGGCATTGAACCTCCAACTTATGCCAAAGATTTTGAATGGGTTAAATGGCGTTCAAGAAAATTGTCCCTGTTTTTGGAAGATCTAGTGATAGAAGTAAAAGCCATAAAACCAGATTTAATTATATCAATGGCGCCAAGTATTTATGAATGGAGTGAAGAGAATTACCTTCAAGATTGGCCAAAATGGTTAGATATGAAGCTTGTAGACTTGGTCATTCCACAGGTTTATCGTTACCAACTAGATTCGTATGCTTTTGAAATGGCCAAAATTAAGAATGAGCAGCTAGGCTTTTTACCAGCTGAGAGTTTCGTGCCTGGGGTTTTACTTCAAGTAGATAAATACAACCCAGATGAGGCTTTACTAGATAGTTTTATTCAAACCAACCGTGATTTGGGTTTTAATGGAGAAGTGTACTTTTTCTACGAAGGCATCAAGAAATTTCCAGATTATTTCAAAAAGACTTATGGCAAGCCAATCGCTTTCCCAACATTTACCACCACGTCTACCAAATTTAATTAATAGCTAAAGCTCATTTCCCACATGATTATTGCAAAATCTACCCAGCGCTTTTTAGGCCTTATTTTATTATTTGGTGTCTTTTTAGCTTCGGCTTGTAAAGAAAGCACCCCAACGCCATTATCTGAAGAGCGCTCTATTGTTTCATTCAAATTTGAGCAGTTATCGCCACCATCAAATGGTAAAATCACCGACTCTACAGGTATGGTTCAGGTTACCATTCCTTTCAATACCGATAAAAGTGCGCTTGTTCCTACTATCGAACTTTCTGAAGGCGCTACAATAAACCCACCTTCTGGCACGCCACAAGACTTTACCGACTTTGTAATCTATCAAGTAACGGCAGAAAATGGCGCTATCAGAACCTACACGGTGCTTTTAAGTGAGGGAAGTAGCACTGATGCAAGTTTAGCAAAACTTATTTTACCTGATTTACTGTGGGAAAAGAATTTCAACTCTAGTGAAACAATCGTGGCTTTTGATGTGCCTTTTGGTACCGATGTGAGCGCTGTTCGCCTAAATCTTGAAACGGAAGAGCCTAACTCAACCGTCGTTCCGGCTAGTGGTAGTGTAGTCGATTTAACTACGCCGCAATTGATATCAGTTACGGCTCCAGATGGTATTTCAACCAGAGAATATATTCTAAGCCTTAATATACAGCCTCAGGAAACCGGTATTCGTGGAGTCTGGCTCACCAACGTTGATAGCAATGTCTTGAACACTCAGGCTGGCATTCAGGAAGCGGTAGATATATGCGCTGAGCTTAATATTAATACCATTTTTGTAGTAACCCTGAACAAGGCTGAAACTACCTACCCAAGCCAGGTAATGCAAGATTTGATTGGGAAGCGCATTGGTACAGCTTATGAGGGAAGAGATCCGCTGCGTGAATTGATAGATGCCGCGCATGCAAAAAACATCAAGGTTTTTGCGTGGTTTGAGTACGGTTTTGCCGCAATGAATGGCTCTCCAGGACCTATACTTAATGCGAAACCAGAATGGGCTTCTCTAAACAGCGATGGCAATCAAGTTGTGAAAAATGGTTTTTATTGGTTGAATTCACTACTTCCTGAAGTGCAAAATTTTATGGATGATTTAGTTCTTGAAGTAGTGAGAAACTACCCAGATATTGATGGCGTTCAGGGCGATGATAGGCTGCCAGCTATGCCTACTGAAGGTGGATACGACGATTATACCGTTGATTTATATAAGTCGCAGCACGGTGGAGCAAGCCCGCCAACAGATCGAACCAACAGCGCATGGGTGCAATGGCGAGCTGAGATACTGAATACCTACGCCAAAAATCTATATAACAAAGTTAAAGCGCTGAACACCAATTGTTTGGTGGCTATGTCGCCAAGTCCAATGTCTTTTGGTTTAACTGAATATCTTCAAGATTATGGCTCTTGGGTAAATGACGGCTATTGCGATATCGTAAGTCCGCAGCTTTATCGCCGAGAAAATCAAGGCTTCGGGGTCTATAGAAGTTTATTAACGAGCCAGTTAAATATTATTGATACAGATAAACGCAACACTTTTTACCCAGGCGTGTTGAGCTATTTGGGATCGTACTTTCCCAGCGAAAATTACATGGCTCGTGTAATCAGAGAGAACCGTGAACGCGGCGTAATGGGCGAAGTTCATTTCTTCTATAATGTGCTACTTGTTCGTGAAAGAGCTTTTAAAGCGCTATATCCAGGACCAGCTATTTTCCCAAATTTTTAATAAGTAAATTTACTGACCTTCAGTAGCCTTCCTTCCAACAAGAGGAAGGCTTTTTTCCTTTAAATCCCCTCTTTTATGAAGCCATCTAGTCTTTCCTTCCCAACAGTTTTTGCCCTAATTGCCCTGAGTTTATTTAGCATTAGTTGTGGCCAAGCAGACAAAGAACAATCAGGCTCTATTGACATCAACGTAGTTGATCCATTTTTGGGAACCGGAGGTCACGGGCACACCTTCCCGGGCGCAACAACGCCATTTGGGATGGTACAACTTAGCCCAGATAACGGCACCGAAGGCTGGGATTGGGTTTCAGGATATCATTACTCAGATAGTGTTATTGCAGGTTTTAGCCATACGCATTTGAGTGGAACAGGCATTGGTGATTTAACCGATATTTCGGTGATGCCTTTGTTGGAAGCTGATGCAGAAAAGGGTTCGAGATACCGTTTTTCACACGCAAATGAAAAAGCAAAACCAGGATACTATTCCGTAGTATTCGATAACGGAATAAAGGCCGAGTTGAGTGCAACGCCAAGAACCGGGCAGCATCGTTACAGCTTTCCAAAGGGGGAAAAGCAAATCATAGCCTTCGACATGGGCTTTACCATTAATTGGGATAAAGTAACCGAGGCCTACCTTGAAATTGTAGACGATTCTACCATTGCGGGTTATCGCTATTCAACGGGTTGGGCTAGAAATCAGAAAGTGTATTTTGCCGCTAGAACCAATAAAGCCACTAAAGACGCTTTCTTTACTAAAGAGGGAAAAAAAGTGGAGGTTGAAGCCAAGAGTTTTAACGATTTGACGGCTCGTCTGGTACTAGATTTTGGTGCTGATCAATCTAGTCCATTAACTATGGCAGTTGGACTTTCAACCGCATCTATTGATGGCGCAATGAGTTCGCTAAAAATGGAATCAGACGGGAAACCGCAGTTCGAGGAATCTTTAGCAGCCGCTCAAGCTATGTGGAAGGAAAAGCTAAACGCCATTCAAGCCACCTTTATTGAGCCTGAAATGGATACCATGTTTTACTCGGCTATTTACCATACAGAAATGTCGCCAAACTTGATATCAGACCCAACTGGTGCGTACAAAGCTCCAGACTCAACTATACAATCGGCAGATAATTTCGATCGCTACACCGTTTTTTCGTTGTGGGACACTTTCCGCGCTACGCATCCGCTATATCTGATCACCAATCAAGAAATTAGCCAAGATTTCTTCGCTTCTATGATGGCCTTTTATAACGAATCTGGTTTACTACCTGTTTGGGCGCTTTACGGTAGTGAAACCAATACTATGACGGGTTACCATGCCGTGCCTGTACTCGCCGAAGCCATAATTAAAGGCGTACTTACAGAAGATTTAAATGAGATCTACGCAGCCATGAAAAAGAGCGCAGCGCAAGATATTAGGGGAACCAATTTTTACCGTGAATACGGCTACATTCCTGCGGATAAAGATGGCTGGTCTGTAACTAAAACTTTAGAATACGCTTACGACGATTGGTGCATTGCGCAGGTGGCTCAGAAATTAGGCAGAACAGAGGATTACGACTATTTCATGAAACGCTCTGAATCTTATGCGCAATTATTTGATCCATCTACTGAATTTATGCGTGGTAAAAATGCGGACGGAAGCTGGGTAGAGCCATTCGATCCGTTCTATTCTGAGCATGGTTTTGAAGGAACCTATATTGAAGGAACCGCTTGGCAACACAGCTGGTTTGTGCCGCATGATGTAGACGGCTTGATCAATTTATTTGGAAGCAAAGAAGCCTTTGTGAATAAATTAGACGCTACTTTTGAGGCCTCTTCTGAAATGACGGGCGAGAATATTTCAGTGGATATTAGTGGCCTAATTGGTCAATATGCTCACGGGAATGAACCATCTCATCATATTGCCTATTTCTATAATTATGCAGATCAGCCATGGAAAACCCAAGAAAAAGTTCGCCAGATAATGACCGAGCTTTATACCACAGGACCGAATGGTCTATCTGGGAACGACGATTGTGGGCAGATGTCGGCTTGGTACGTTTTCAGTTCGCTTGGGTTTTATCCAGTTAATCCGGTAGATGGGCGCTATATATTGGGAAGTCCACTAGTGAAGCAAGCTTCGATAAGTTTACCCAATGGCAAGGTATTTGAGATTGAAGCGCTGAATAATTCGCTGGTTAATAAATATGTGAAAAGCGTAAGTCTAAACGGCAGAAAACTAGAAAACTATTGGTTTACCTACGACGATTTAATGGCAGGTGGGAAGTTGGTATTTGAGATGAGTGCTGAAAGAGGGGAGTAGGGGAAATTTGCTTTGCAAAGGTATGACGCTGCGCGTGGTATTATTTGCTTCGCTCATGGTAATTCGACTACGCTTCGCTATGTCGAGGAGTTACCCAGTGACTTTTGTGAAAACCCCTTATGAGCATTGTGGTTAAAAATAGAATATAAATTTAATTGTTATTCTAAGTAGTGATTAGGTTAAATATCATCTTATTAATTCCTCTGCGAAAATCAGTGTAATCTGCGGGAAAATAGGTATTACCGTTTCTCAAACTCTGCTGTGGCTGCATCTAGGAAATCTACGAAACCGTTTACACTTAAATCATAAGCTCTTGGTTTAACCAGTAGTTTCCCATCATTATCCAGTAAGATGTAATAGGGCTGGGCATTATTCTTGAACCTACTTATCTGAAAATCTGCATTCTGTTTACCGATGCTTTTTTTAACCTTCCCATCATAAGAACTGGTAAACCAATCAGATTCGGGTAAGGTGGTTTTGTCGTCTATATAAAGTGCTACTACCACAAAATCGTTTTTTATGCGGTTTAAGACTTCAGGCTCCGACCAAACTCGAGCTTCCATTTCCCGACAGTTTACACAGCCATGACCAGTAAAATCGACAAACAAGGGCTTGTTTACTTTCTTTGCGTAAGCCATAGCCTCCTCGTAATCGAAAAAGCCTTGAATTCCGTGAGGAAGATGCAGGAAATCGGCATATTTGGCATTTCTAAATATATCGCTATCATCGCTAGACGAAGAACTGCTGTTATTTATTGCTGCGCTCGATTGGTTGCTTCGCATAATATCAACCAAAGCAAAATCATGTGTTGCCATAGGAGGTAAGTAGCCCGCAAGCGACTTCAAAGGCGCACCAAACATGCCTGGAATTAAGTAGACCACAAACGAAAAAGTAACAATAGCGAAAAGCGTTCTTGGCACGCCAACTTGGTTCGTTTCACTGTCGTGCGGTAAGCGTAATTTGCCAAGTAGGTAAATGCCCATTACGGTGAAAATCGCAATCCATAATGCAAGATAAATTTCGCGATCTAAAATTCCCCAATGATAGGTTTGGTCGGCAATGCTCAAGAATTTTAAACCCAGCGCCAATTCTAAAAATCCCAATACCACCTTAACCGTATTTAGCCAGCCGCCCGATTTTGGTAAGCCGCTTAACCACTGTGGGAAAATGGCAAACAACGTAAACGGAATAGCAAAGGCCATAGAAAAGGCGAACATACCTATAATAGGCTTGAGAATTGCCCCGCCAGCCGATTCTACCAAAATACTGCCTACAATTGGCCCTGTGCAGCTAAAGGAAACCACAACCAAGGTAAATGCCATGAAGAAAACCCCATACAAGCCGCCTTTATTGGCTTCTTGGTTAACTTTATTCACAAATTTATGGGGAAGTGTAATTTCGAACATGCCCATAAATGAAAGGGCAAATATGAAGAAAATGGCAAAGAAAAATAAATTTGGTGCCCAATGGGTACTTAAAAAATTGGCAAATTCAGGACCGTTGATAGCAGCTACGGCTGTTCCCACGATGGTATAAATGCCAACGATACTGAGCCCAAAAATAAGTGCGTTTTTCGTGGCTGCTTTTCTGGCTTCTTCTGAGCCACTATTGGTAAAAAAGGTTACGGTCATGGGTATCATCGGGAAAACACAAGGCGTTAGCAGCGCAACTAAACCTGATAAAAAGGCTAAAATCATGAAAGCCCACAAGCCTTGATTGCTATTCTCTTCTTGATAGTCGGCTAATAAAGGGTCAATTTCTGAGTCTGTTGATGTGGTTTTTCCTGTGCTGCCACTATTTCCGCCTGTAAACCTAAATTCTGCCTCACCGTTTATACATTGTCCGCTTACGTCGCTACAAACTTGGTAAACAACTAATCCATCTAAGAGGTAATCGTCTGAGGTAACTAGCACTTTTTGCTCGAACCTACCCGACATTTTGAAGTAGGTTACCTCGCCATCCCAAACTTCTTCGTATTTCTCTTTTGCCTCATCACTTTGTAAATCACCTAGCAAGCTAATGCCCGTCGCATCTTCTGTTAACTCTATGCTTGTAACAGTTGGCCCTACTTCGTCACCAAAGTTTGCACCATAAACATACCAATCGGGATCTATGGTTGTGGTGGCAATTAATAAAAGTGTATCACCTTTAACGGCTTTTTTTGGCTGTATTTCAATAGACCATTTGGCTGGTTCTAGAATTTGCGCACTTAGGCTTGGAAGCAAGCCAAGGCTTAAAATCCCAAATAGAAAAAAGGCTCTCTTTAAAAAACTATAAACAGTCTTTTGATATTCTATTGTTGAAAACGCCATGCAGTTCTGTAAATGAAGGTTTTTAAGAGGCAGGAAGGAATGGTACCTGCGTTCTAAAATAGAACACAGGTACGTATTTCCTCTAAATCGATAGTATTATCAGTACCGTTTAAAACGGCTAAAAATTAATATCTGTAATGATCTGGTTTGAATGGCCCAACCTGTGGAATACCTAAGTACTCTGCTTGCTCAGCGGTTAAATCATCTAGTTGAACGCCAATTTTCTGCAAATGTAGGCGAGCTACTTTCTCATCTAAGTCTTTTGGTAGAACGTGAACGCCTAATTCAAAGTCTTCCGGGCGGGTCCAAAGTGCAATTTGTGCCAAGGTTTGGTTGGTGAAACTATTGCTCATTACAAAAGCCGGATGGCCTGTTGCACAGCCTAAGTTTACTAGTCTACCTTCAGCCAAGATGTATAGCTCATTACCGTTTGGTAAGGTATATTTGTCAACTTGTGCCTTGATTTCTTCTTTAGTGGCATTGGTATTTAACCAAGCTACCTGAATTTCACTATCAAAGTGGCCAATATTACACACAATAGCTTGATCTGGCATTACTTCAAAATGCTCTGAACGCAGTACATCTGCACAGCCAGTTGCCGTAACAAAGATATTACCAATTTTGGCCGCATCGCTCATTTTCATAACGCGGAAGCCTTCCATTGCTGCTTGAAGTGCACAAATTGGGTCAACTTCGGTCACAACTACTTGCGCGCCATAATTGCGAAGCGCCGCAGCTGAGCCTTTGCCCACATCGCCATATCCCGCAACAACCGCAACTTTACCAGCAATCATTACATCGGTTGCACGTTTAATACCATCAATTAATGATTCGCGGCAGCCGTATAAGTTGTCGAACTTAGACTTAGTTACTGAGTCATTTACATTTATTGCAGGTACTTTAAGCGTGCCTTTTTCAAACATGTGGTATAAACGGTGAACACCTGTAGTGGTTTCTTCCGATAAGCCATTAATACCTTTAAGTAGTTCAGGATATTTATCATGAACCATTGCCGTTAGATCGCCACCATCATCTAAGATCATGTTCAGTGGTTGTCCGTCTTTAAAGAATAAAGTCTGCTCTATACACCAGTTAAATTCTTCTTCGGTTAGGCCTTTCCATGCATAAACCGGTACACCTGTTTCAGCAATTGCTGCAGCGGCGGCGTCTAGGGTCGAGAAAATATTACAAGAACTCCAAGTTACATCGGCGCCAAGCTCTACTAATGTTTCAATAAGCACGGCTGTTTCAACGGTCATGTGAAGGCAGCCTGCAATGCGTGCGCCTTTTAACGGCTTAGACTCGCCGTATTCTTCGCGAAGTGCCATTAAGCCTGGCATTTCTGATTCGGCCATGGTTATAAGCTTGCGACCTTCTGCCGCTAAGCTCATATCTTTAACTTTGTACGGTAATTTCTGTTCTGTTTGTTGTGTCATGATTCTTTTTAAGTGAAAAATAAAATAGTGCTTAAAACGCCTGTTCAGTTAATTAAACTGCACATAGCGGCTTTATAAATTGGCTTCAATAAATTTTTTGATTTCGGCGTAATCACCTTCTGCTCCATAAGAGCCTACCGACGTTTTTAGGTAGCTACCATCTCTTGCAAGAAATATTTTGTGAGGAATAGAGCGCACGCCTAGTTTCTGGGATAAATCTGGATTAGTTCCAAACTGAAAAGTGTAATCTTTCTTTTTCAGGAACTGCTCAACGGTATCCTGATCTTCATCAGAAATAGCCAGAATTACAAAGTCGTCGGCAAATTCGGTGCTTAACTTCTCAAGTGCAGGAAAGCTTCCAATACACGGGCCACACCATGTTGCCCAAAGATCTAGCATCACAATTTTGCCTTCGTATTCTGCAATACGTCTTTCATTGCCTTCCATATCAGTGAATGTGGCCGTTTTTAGAATAGCTGTTTGATCATTAGATTCAGCAACTTTTTGTGCGCCAGTCTCAGACGTTTTGTCGTTTGTATTTGCTTCGCCAGCACAGTTGATTAAAACGAAGGCCGCAAGCAAAAGGCTGAAGGTAGTGGATAGTTTACTGTTCATGGGTAATTTTTATGTGGAAAGAATTATTCTTAAAGTTTGACACTCTTCAATTTCGCTAAAACTTGTGTATAAAGGTTAATCAATCATTCCT
>Ga0306871_1000030_pt1 | contig 57886 bp, 45 predicted proteins | sample AntRauMeHopE1497_FD_190447 | JGI IMG/M metagenome (GOLD analysis project Ga0306871, IMG submission 190447) | Saline lake microbial communities from Rauer Islands, Antarctica - Metagenome Hop E1 #497 (v2) (version 2) | ecosystem: Environmental > Aquatic > Non-marine Saline and Alkaline > Saline ... | reverse complement strand
CGGCGCAAGCTCACAACATCCCAGCAAGCAATAACGTTGGAGTGTACTTTATCGAAACAGCAGCAGGCGCGGCGATTACGAACTTGCCAGACTTCTACGTGGGCGCGGTAGTCGTGACAAGCGCAACAACCTTTACCTTCACAGTTGCTGGGTCGTTTACAGTTGCTTCTACTTCTATCCCTAACGCTGCTATTGGTGAGATTTTGAACTTCACCAGTCAGGGCAACACTCAGTACACGTACTTCTTGTACCCAGATGGTTCGCTAAACAACACTTCTGGACCAAACTATCAGCCACTGATTTCTCTTCGCTTGAGCCCTTCGGTGTCTGACGGCCTAACAGGTGGCTTAGGAGACCGAGACGTCATCAACCGAATGCAACTAAGGCTACAAGAAGTTGGTATTTCCAGTAACGAACTGGTAGACGTAAAAATGCTCCTTAACCCTAGGCTCAACAACCTTAACTTTATTGGGGTGGACTCACCGGCCCTGACACAAGTTGTTGAACACACAGCGTCAGATACAATCTCCGGTGGAGTGCAAGTTTACAACTTCCGCGCCGCAGGAGGTGGAGCTGAAACGACAGTGCAGGTTGGAAATCTGTTTGAGCTTTCAAACTCTATCTTGGGCGGAGGCTCTATTTTCCCTGATGGACCTGATATCATTACCATAGCAGTGGCTCGACTCACTGGTAACACAACCAGAGCTTCAGCCAAACTGTCTTGGTCTGAAGCACAAGCGTAGGAGGGGAAAACATGCCCATTAACCGGCTTGGAATTTCTAACCCCTCAGCCAACACTGATATTGCACTAGCAACATTTAGCGATCCGCATTTAATTTCTGTAATTGCGGCAAGCAAGTCTGCAACGTCAACTCCACTCACTAAAGTTAGCATTTGGGTTGCACCAGCAAATGCAGCAATTCAAGCTCAGTTTGCTTATATTGCGTTTAACCTGAACATAGGTGTTGGGCAGGCCTTTGAGACGTTTAGATTTGCTGTAAACGCAGGTGACACCCTGTTTGTTCGGGCCACAGTGGACACTGTATCTTTTAGTTGCAGCGGAATTATTCAATCAGACGCGGGCCTTCCCGAAAACATATCTCAGACATTTTCAAACAAAACAATTTTAGGTCAATTCAATACTTTGTATCTTGACCGCGGGACTACGTCCCAGAGGCCAGCAGGTGTCACCCCCGGATACGTTAGATTCAACACTGAAATAGACGCCCTCGAGGTACTCACCTCCGCAGGCTGGAAGATTGTGAGCACTGAATAATGCCAGTAAAACGTTTAGGAGTCGCCAGCCCACCCGCCAACACAAGCGTCCTTATTACAACATCAGATGTTGCAGGGGTTGCCTCTGTAATTGTCGCAAACAGAGGGTCAGTTGAGGCTCAAGTAACTATCTACGTGGACCCATTTGAGTCCGGCGGAAACCCAGATAATCGAGCATATATTGTTAACGCCTTGGTAGTTGGCGTTGCGCAATCCTTTGAGACGTTCAGATTTGCTTTAAATATTGGTGACAATATTTATGTTGCAGCAAGCACCGCAAACTGCGCTTTTTCAACAAATATTGCGTATGAGTCTTCCGGCAGAACAACAGTCGCGTACCAAGTAGTCCAGCCAAATAGCCCACAACTCGGTGATATTTGGGTAGACAGCGGCGACGAGTCAATAAATATTTTTACGGGCACTGGATTTAATACTGTAGCAACTGCTGCACCTACTGGGCCTACTGGCCCTAGTGGCCCATTTGGTCCCGCTGGCCCTAGTGGTCCTACTGGTCCTCAGGGGTCAAGTGTCTTTGTCCTCGGCACCTACGCCACGATAGAGCTCTTGGAGACGGACACTCCTGTAGGAAGTGTTGGGGACTCTTACTACATCACTGGGGAAGACGCTCTCTACATTTGGTCTGACCTCAACCAAGAGTGGGTAGAGGCTGGTCCTCTAGGAATTACTGGACCTACAGGTCTCACGGGCCCTACGGGGGCTGTTGGTATTGGTGGTGCGGACAGCACTGTCACTGGGCCGATAGGACCTACGGGTCCATCGGGCGGGCCTACTGGGCCAACGGGTTCAGAGGGGGTCACTGGTCCGACGGGTGCTACAGGCCCAAGTGTTACAGGTCCTACTGGTGCAGACAGTACTGTCGAGGGTCCGACTGGACCTACAGGTCCTACCGGGGCGGCTGGCCCCGACGGTCCGATAGGACCCACAGGCGCAAGCGGTGGTATAACCTATGAAATATCAAATAGTGGTGCCTCTGAGTATTTAATTAATGGGGCCTCAAACCCAACTCTTTCCGTAATCCGTGGTCACAGGTATATCTTAAACGTGAACGCTTCTGGACACCCTTTTTGGATTCAGACAGTTTCTGGGGCATACAGCTCCGGAGACGTTTATTCGGGTGGTGTCACAAACGGTGGTGCTGCGGTAGGAACGATTATCTGGGAAGTCCCATTTGATGCTCCAGACAGTCTCTACTACGTTTGCCAGAATCACAGCAGCATGGCTGGTTCTATCATTGTCTCAAACTTGGGGCCCGTAGGGCCCACAGGGGCAACGGGGGCTCAGGGTGAGGTTGGGCCAGGCAACAAGATACCTTATGAGACCGTATTTCTATTAATGGGAGGCTAACAAATGGCAACTGAATATAGCATTATCGCGCAGTCCGCGCCTGGTGCAACCACAAACACTGACCTTTATACGGTCCCACTTAGCACACAGTTTGTGGGGTCGACTCTATATATTTGTAATCGTGGTGCAACTGCTACGACGTTTAGGGTGGCGTTGCGTCCCGCTGGCGCTACTATCTCGGATGAGCATTATGTCGCTTATGATGTTCCGGTGCCAGCCAACGATACGACTACGATTACGTCTGGTTTGACTTTGGGTGCGACGGATAAAATTACGGTGTACGCTGGTAACGCGAACTTGTCGTTCAATTTGTCCGGCGCTGAGATTACACCGTGAGGGGTTTGTTGTGGCTGTAACAAGTATGCGTACTGGGTTGGTGACTACTCGGATGTCCGGTTCTTTTGGGGCTCCCCCTTTTGCTTGTGAGTATCTTGTCGTTGCAGGTGGTGGTGGTGGCCATACTGGCACTACCTACATAGGTGGTGGTGGTGGTGCGGGCGGATACCGTTCGAGTGTCACTGGTGAGGACTCTGGTGGTGGTGCTTCAGCGGAAAGCGCTCTAAGTTTGGCAAGTGGCGTGTACACAATTACTGTAGGCGCGGGGGGTGCCGCCGCGACTAATGGGTCAAATAGCGTTTTTTCTACAGTGACTTCGACCGGCGGGGGTCGCGGTGGCTCGGGAGCGCAAGGCAGTTCTACCTCTGGGGCTTCCGGCGGTAGTGGTGGTGGTGGTGGTAGTCGCGAAGGCGGGGCGGCGGCTTCCGGTGGCGCACCTGTCGAAGGTCAAGGCTACGCGGGTGGTGCGGGAACCAATGATGGTTCAGGGGGCGCTGGTGGTGGCGGTGGAGCTGGCGGGATAGGCGCAACAGGCAACCCTTCTAGTGGTGGCGTTGGTGTTGCATCCTCAATAACAGGTTCTTCCGTTACTCGCTCCGTGGGTGGGGCCACTGGGGGTACGCCCGGCAACGAGGGGGCAGACAACACGGGCAACGGCGGGCAAGGCGCAAGAAATTCGCTGGCTGGTCGAGCTGGTGGTTCCGGTGTTGTCATTTTTACGCTTCCTACTCAGGCACCGCTGGCAGCTTTTAGCGCCGGTGTAACACAAACCTCTGCGATTGTCGGAGCCAACCGTGTTTACACGGTGACGGCAACCTCAACAACTAGCGAGACGGTGACTATCTCATGACCTATTTTGCGAAGCTTGATGCTGACAACATTGTTATTTTCGTGACTGCGGGCAGGCAGGAAGACGACGGCTTAGAGGAAGAACTGAACGCTCGCACTGGTGACGTGTACAGGCAGACGTATATTGACGGGTCGGCCCGTTTCAACTATGCCGGAATCAATTTTACTTACGATGCCGAACGTGACGCTTTCATACCACCAACCCCTTACCCTTCATGGGTACTCGATGAGGCAACCTGTCTTTGGGTGGCACCGATAGATTATCCTGCCGATGGAAAAACGTACACTTGGGATGAGCCAACAGTTACCTGGGTAGAGACCGAAGCTCCCTAGCCCACACCGATGTAGTACCATAGAGGCATGACTACACTCCCCAACTGGTTTGCCGACGATGGGCAGAAGAATTTCTCAGACATCACCACTCCCGCGTTCAAGGGGAAAAATATACGTGCCCTCCAAATAGGCGCCTACACAGGGGACGCCAGCGTCTGGATGTACAACAACCTCCTCAAAAACGCTGACTCTATTCTTATTGACGTTGACACGTGGGAGGGCTCAAACGAGACAGCACACCATCAAATGAACTGGGGCACAGTAGAAACCGTCTACGACGCAAAAACTTTTACTGCCAGGGCTGAACGAAAAATTGTTAAATATAAAGGAACTAGTGACTCCTTCTTCCTCAACAATCGTGAAAAATATGATTTTATTTACATCGACGGTGACCATACGGCATACGGAGTTCTCAAGGACGCCGTTAGTGCCTACGAGTGCCTAAACCCCGGGGGTATACTGGCTTTTGACGACTACCAGTGGTCCGGAGGTGTGGGGCCAGAAGACCGCCCCGGGATGGCTATTGACGCATTCCTTGAAATTTATAAAGACCGAGTAGAGGTACTCCGCAAAGGGTACCAATGCTGGGTGAGAAAAGTACGCTAGACTACCGACGACAACACGACACGAAAAGAGGAAGCTATGAACGAAAATTCCACCGCATCTGTATTTACCTACGAAGTTGTAATGACCATTCAAGTCATTGCGCCTGACCGAGAAGCCGCAGACTCAAAACTGGACACTGAGGGTGGGTACGTGAGCAACAGAGTTATCAACTTCTCCCACGAAACCGAACTTCAGTCATCGAAAAAAGAAGAAGAGTAGTAGAAAATGAAATCAGCAATCTACACCATCGCACTCAACGAACTTCAGTTTGTAGACCGTTGGTACGAATCAGCTAAAGACGCAGATTATCTACTTATTGCGGATACAGGGTCAACAGATGGCACAATCCAGCGTGCCAAAGAGCTGGGGATTAACGTCATAGATGTTCGTGTGTCCCCGTGGCGCTTTGACGACGCACGAAACGCGGCCCTCGCAGCTCTACCAGACGACATCGATATGTGCATTTCTTTAGACATGGACGAAGTAGTTACCCCCGGGTGGAAAGAACTTCTTACCGAAGCGTGGGAACGAGGGATCAACCGACCCCGCTACAAACACATTTGGTCCTTTAATGACGACGGAACACCTGGACTGGAGTTTAGCTACGACCACATTCACGGTCGCAAAGGGTTCCGCTGGCGTCACCCTGTTCATGAATGCCTCTACTCTTTTGGAATTGAAGAAAAGCAAGAGTGGATTAGCGGAATTGAAACACACCACCACCCAGATAGTAGTAAAAGTCGGTCACAATATTTACCACTTCTTGCGCTCTCTGTCAAGGAAGACCCACACAACGACCGAAACGCTTTCTACTATGGGCGTGAACTTTACTTCTACGGGCGCTACATGGAAGCAGCGCAAGAGCTGAAAAGACACCTAGACCTACCTACAGCCCACTGGGCACCAGAACGTGCTGCCTCAATGCGGTTTATTGGCAAGTCCTTACCCGCAGAAGCCGAAATTTGGTACCGCAAGGCCATAGAGCAGGCTCCAGGACGCCGTGAGCCGTATGTAGACCTTACAAAGCTCTACTATGGGCGTCAAGACTGGGAGCAGTGCCTAGAAGCTGCAGAGGCTTCCCTGGCTATCAAAGATAAGCCCCTAGAGTATCTTTGTGAAGCTGAGTCATGGGGAGCCGCTCCGTGGGACTACGCTGCCATTGCCGCCTACAACCTTGGGCATTTTGAAAGAGCAGCAGAATGTGCACGGAACGCTGTAGAAATTGAGCCAGATAACCAAAGAATGCAAAACAACTTAGTCTTCTGCGAGAGAGCAGCCGCCCCTCGGGGATATTGAGGTAAGCGTCCTAGGCTATAATAGAGGTATGGCCACAAAATATCCCTCGTGGAAGCATCGAAGATCACTTATCTACGCGTCCTACCTTCTGGGTACAGTAATGGTAATTTTTGGCGCTGTGACGTATAGAACTGACAGTCAAGTTTCCTCCCAGCTTATTGTTGGAGGTGTGAGTCTTGTCACTATTATTCTTACGGCCTACACTGCTTTTGCGACACTAGACGATCGCTGGCATCCACAAAAAGATGATGCGGGTCCCTACGAAGGCGACTCAGTAGAATAATTTTTATTCTTTTTACGTTTTGATTTAAGTTTTCTAGCTCGCTCTCGTTCTCTTCGAGCTAACCTCTCGGACCTCATTTTTTTGTACGCTTCGATAGCATTAGCGCTGGTTCGACTCTTCCAGCTAAACCCACACTCTGTGCATTCTACGACTCGTGCTGTAGTCCATCTGCCTCCCCCTGCGACGTCTTCGGTACGGGTGTCAAGCTGGAAGGGCCTTGCGTTACAATACGGGCAGTTGGGGTACCGTCTTCGCCGAGCCTCTTCTCCTTTATAGGAAACAGAGAGTGTCCTGCGGATCTCCACTTCGTCCTTTCCGCCCCACACACCCCAAATTTGTTTGTTTTCTAGGGCCCACTGTAAGCACTCCTGGCGTACAGGGCAGCTAAAGCATAGGTTCTTTGCGGCGTACTTCTCTTTAGGCACTTTAGAAAAAAATCCATCAACATACTGCTTGTTTTCTGGTTTTCCACACTCGGCCTTTTGCAGCCATTTTTTATCGGAGGGCTTCCACATATACTTTATCCTTTAAAGAGAAGTTGAAAGGGCGGTAACGTTACGAATAGCTCAGACCTACCCACGTGCAGGGAAGTATCTTTTCTACGAGTGCCCCGTAGAATGTCTCACCACCCTCGTCGCAGCTGACGTACTCTCTCTCCCCCAAAACTATTCCTGCCCACCCCAAAACAATAGTTCCCCCTTCAATAGTATCAAAGCCCCCAAAAAGACTGTCGACAACACCATCCCGCTGTAGGGCTGAGGCTAGGGCACGGCGCACTATTTCTTCGTCTAAGTCTACGTGTTCGAGTGTGTAGTAGGCGGACTCAAAATCTACGCCCTCACCAAACCACTCTACCCAGAGGCCCTCTCCTAGTCTTTTATCTATCATTGTCGTCGTGCTCTTCCTCGTGCATCTCACTAAAAGAGCTAAAACCAAAGCCAAAAGGGGGAGTAACGCCCTTATCAGACAGCTCGTATATTCCCGCAACGGTTGGCTTTTCACACACTACGCAGATTTCTAGTTCCCCTGTGTTGTACTTAGTGGGGACATCAACATCTTTAAGCTTCATAAGTATGTTCCCCTCACCATCCATGCTGTGCGGCTCCCATGAAGAATTTTTTTCAAGCCAACACTTTTCACATATTGGGCGAGGCGACCTTATTTGTTCGGCACTCATGCCTCTATACTACCGCATAGATTGTATTTTTGGTGTGATAGGTATCCTTTTTATCTTTCTAATTCTTTCTCGATCTACGGGGGACAGCCCGCCCCACATACCGTGTATTTCATTCACAATTCCCCACTCAGCGCACTCCGTAATGTGAATGCACTCATTACAAATTTTCTTTGCCTCGGTATACACGGCGGTTTGCCCCTGTTTTTGGTCTTTGGGGTCGTCCTTCTCGACGAGAAAAAAAAGGTTTGTGCCTACTTCGGCGCAGAGAGGTTCTTCGTAGTCCCATGGCTTGCGCATATATTAAGTTTCTTTCCTGGTGCCGTTTGTAGTTGAGATGGAAGGTGCTACCCTTCGATAAGTTTTTCTAGCTTTTGCGGGGAGTAGTGTGCACCATCAAGGACGGGCTCTTTCCCGTCTGTTGTTCGAATAATAATGTCTCCATACCGCACCGCCACAACAACTCCTCTGCGCCCGTTATGGGACACCCCAAGAGCTCCATTGAACGCGTCCGAACGTACCCTAACCTTGTCAGCAACTTGAATTCTTCCGGGCTGAGCTAGTACCCACTGTTCGTCTTTGACTTCCTCAACGTAAGCGTGCCCCAAAGCAAGCCTTGCAAATAGTTCTACTACTTTTTCTTTGTTCTCTCCAGTGAGCTTTTCGAAACTATCAATTAACTCAATAAGTTTGACCGTGGAGTCACCAACAATTTTTCTGACTTTAGCTTGCTCCAACTGTGTCTTGACCCAGTTCATGTCTAGACCACTCATTACGTACTCTCCTTTTTGTTGGGAGGGGCACCACCCTATAAGAGTGATGCCCCTCGTAGTAACTATTAGTGACTTAGAACGGTGCTGGTGGTGGTGCTGCCGCCGGAGTCATCACTGGGGCCGGAGCCATCACCGGGGCCATTGCCGGTGCGGGTGCCATGGCAGGAGGAGGCGTAGCTGCAGCCGTCATCTGAGGCACTGCTGCCGCAGGTGGAGCCGTGACAGCAAAAGCATCAGGGTAGTAAGCCTTGAGCTCGTTCCTGGTTTTTCCGTTGTACTCACTCTGACCAACCTTTGCACGGAAACGTCGATTAATCAACGCGTCAGCAATGGTCTCAAGGTCAGGATTATTTGTCTTAAGGTATTCTGGAGTGAACCCCAATGCGTTGAGCTTGCCAGCAAAAATACCCATTGCCTGAGGATTTCCGTGACTGATAACAAGGTTGTCCCACACCAAGCGACGTGCATGTGGCCCGCTCTCAACCTGAGTTTTCAGTGAAAGCATTGGCTTTCCTGTGGAGGTTACTTTGACTACACACTCCAAGATAGAGAGGTCATACTCGTCCTCAGGGAGGGGAGAGTAGTCGGTGTTACTCATCGCTGCGTCTCCGAGGATATCCCCGAAATTTACATTAGTACCCATATTAGCTTCCTTTGCTTCGATTTATAGTATTAGCTTCAATTTATTCAGTTGTATGCGTCTAAACCTGTCTTGGTCCAAAGATGTTATCCAGCATAGTCTCAATAGAAAGACTGTCCTGTTCAACTATCGACCCCAAGCGCCCTTGGACTCGTTCCCCTGCTTCATACTCACTGGTCCGCTCGACATACATGCGTCGCAGTTTGTACGGTGGTTGCATGGGATCTGGGTTCTGGAACTGCTCAATAGTGAGAGCGCCCAGAATATCATAAAAATAAGGAGCTTGAATAGCAAGCTGCCCCTGCAGGTACGGCCGGTGAACACCATCCTGCCCCACACGAGCCATAGCTGTCAGGACAACGGCTTCAAGGGGGGTGGTGGGGTGCATCGTTAAGTCTCTGAGGTCCCGGAGGAGCCCTCCCATGTGTCGGAGTAGCTCACCCCACTGCTGCATTTTCATCTGCTCGGTTCCGGCAATGCTGTCCATGCACTTTACCTGCAGCTCCGAAATGGAGTCAATGATTAGGCTTTTGAAGTGGTGCTTGCCCGCCTGAAGCCATTGATAAGCCTTGAGAACAGTGTCATAATCTCTTACGGTGACGACAACAGTGTCCCATGTTCCGTCAGCTAGAGGTGGCTCTTCGCGCATAGGGTCCCAGTACTTGGCGACAATAGGCAAAAACCTGTGCCCACCCTCGACGTCAAGCATTAAACGCGGGTATGGTGCAGTCACAGCAAAGCTTGACTTTCCGACTTTTGAGTCCCCGTACACCATGACGGTGAGGGACCTCTGGACTTCGGACATTATTCTGTTCCTTTCGTTTCTCCTCCGCCATAGTAGGCGTAGGGGTCGGATACGTCGTACAGTTCTGAAATTGCTTGCTCTGCTGCGCTGCCGTCATCTACTAGTGTGCATACCGAGTAGAAAACGCATTTCCATTTGCAGTCCCTAGAAGGTCTAGGATACACATGATACGCGGGACTTTCCCCTGCGTCAAGTGCGGTCCTCACGCGCATAATGTCTGCTACCGTTCCATGAAGCCTGTCCCAAAAAGACCGCATCGTAAAAATGTTATGTCTAACCTCTATTTGGTCATAAAAAGGAGGTTTTGCGGCAGCCGTACGTTTGACCTTCTTCAGAAGAGTAAACAGGCCACCTTCAGACCTACTGTCCTCCCCCTCTTTCAGGGACTCCAAAGTCATATAAGTAAGAACCTGCTCATTCATATGTGCAAGGCTGGCAAATTCGCTGAGGGATCCACCCACGGTCTTAAAGTCACGAAACATTCGGACCCCATCAATTTTTCGGCGAACTCTCATATCAAGTTTCCCTGTGAGCTCAACCTCCCCGTTGAACAAGGGGACGGTCACAACCTCTTCTGTAGAAATAATGTCTAGTTCTACGTCAATCCCATTCTCCTCAACCCACTGAAGATAACCCTCAAGCATAATGTGCCCAAGCTCTGCTTCACTTTCCAAGGCTTCTACATCTTTAAATTCAGACAGTAGGCGACTTTTTTCCAGCTCTACAAGACCGTTATGAGCGTCAATTAGCGGGGTTCCCAGGGCGTAGTACTGGTCCAAGGACTCATGAATTCGTGTCCCCAGGGCGAGGGGGCCCGTAGATTTCTGCTGCTTGGGCTGCAGGCGACGGTAGTAAGTAAAGTACCACCGGCGTCGGCAGTCCTTAAAAGTTTGAATTTCAGAATTTGAAATACGCACCGGAGCAGTCATTATTTTTTCCCAGTCTTTGTTTCGTCTACCAAAATAGTGATGAGTTTGTCTCTGTCTTTTACAATTTCTTCAAAGTTCTCAGCTTTCGTCTCAAGTACATCAAGAATCCGAGACTCTATGCTGTTTTCTGTTATGTAGTCTGTAATTACAATCGAGTCGTGAATTTCCGAGCCAATTCTATGCACTCTGTCCAACGCCTGTTTGTAGTCTACCAGGGACCAAGGCCTTTGGAGCATAATTAGCCTCCGTGCTGCTGTCAGTGTGACACCAACGCCACCCGCCTGTGCAGTGAAAAGAATCCACTTTATGTGCCCCGCTTGAAAGCTAGCAATAGCTTCCTGGCGCTCTGTGTCACTCTGCGACCCCGTAATAAGCCCATGGGGAATGCCCGCCTTGGTCAGCTCTGCACTCAGCAAGTAGATAAGTTGGCGAGAAACCGCACACACCGCCACCGATTCACCCTCAAAGTCTCCATTTTTAAGATCACTCATAAGGGCGTCAACTTTACATGAAGGCTCAGCCAAAACTACCTTCGGCTCCCCCGTTTTCGGATTAATTTCCATGCTGGCGTATGAATTAGCAAACTGAACCAGGCGCAAAGTCTGAGTAAGCACGCTAGGCGCTGTGACAACGTCGCCCCCCTCAAGCTCGGCAACCATAATTTTTTTCATTTCTGTGTAAGCTTTTTTTTGCTTAGGGGACATTTCAACATCCCTACGGTCATTAATAATTTCTGGGAGCCAGGGGAGAACTCGAGCTTTCAACATTCTGCGCATATAAGGGTTTACGGTGGCGTAAAATTCTTCCTGCATTAATGGTTTTATGCCAACAATCATAAGCTGACCATATGCGTTAGTCATAGTGTCGATCATCCGATCAATCCACTTAGTCTTGCTTGGCCAGTCCTTTTGGGAAAGCCAGTGAAGAATGGGCCACAAGTCCAAAACATTATTTGCAATGGGCGTCCCCGTAAGGGCAAATCTAATAGGAGCGTTTCCGCTCGCAGACCACAAAGCTCTGGTCTGCTTACTTTTTGGTTCTTTAGACCTGTGAATTTCATCTGCAATGACAGCTTTAAAGTCAATCTCATTGAGCTCCCGAATGTGTACCTCGCAACGGGTTTCAGTTACCTTTGAGTCATGACCGCCACAGGACACACAACGTGCCAATGCCACCGAACCGTACGGAGCAAGCCGTGAGTGACCTCTGAGGGACTCCCAGTTGACGACATAGACATCAGCGTCTTCGGTAAGTTGCTTACGCCTCTGGGTCGCTGTGCCCCGCACAGCCTGCACTTTAACCTCAGGCCACCACATTGCAAACTCTCTCTCCCATGTTCCCTTTAAAGTGTTTGGGCACACGATGAGAGCAGGGAAAACGTCTTCCCCACGCTCCTTAATAAGCTTCAGCGCACGGATTGCTTGTGCTGTTTTTCCAAGCCCGGGTTCGTCTGCAAGTAGCGCACGTTTAGTTGTAGCCAAAAATTGGACGCCAGCTTTCTGATGAGGGTACAGATCTTCATCTCCATCCGCGTCTTCTTGGTCCCTAAGGATCATGGCTGGGTCAATCCTTGTGGCTCTTTCGTTAGTGGCCCATTCTGTGAGGGCTGGCCCGAGCAAGAGCGCATCAAGAAAAGTGGAGCGCAGTGCAAGACAGCTAGACCAGCTGAGAGGGATCTTCCAGACTCTGTCTGAGGTCGACCAGGAAGAGCCAGGCAGGCTCTTGCATAGTTCTTTGTACCTCCACTCAGCCGTCAAAACAATATGTTCGGTCTCAGGAGCTTTTTCTGCAAAGATTGTCATTTAATGTCCTCTCCAAGTTACTGACAATAGCACATTACTGGTCAAAAAGCGCCCTTGGAATCCACCTAGACTTCACAAGAGCAAGAAGGCCGTGCCGCAATGCGTCTAAAGCGTGGCCTTCCCCCCCTTTGTGCCAAATTTTCAGAGTTTTTAGGTTGGGGTTTGGAAACATGTTTTTTGCGTCAGCGGGGCTTTGAAACAGTACCCCATATATTTGGTTTTGCCGACACACAAACTTTAATACACCTATTTGTTCCAAACTAAAAGGCGCTTGAGATTTTTTAGCTGTTTGTAGGTTAATTGTGAACTGCTCACACACCACTTTAAAATCTTCAAACTCATCTTTTTTATCCAAGAGGCTTTGAATGACGTGCGGAAATTCTTCCTCATCAACTTCCCCTGAATAAATAATTTCAGGGACATCGTCAGGGACACCAGACCATCCTAGAAGCGCCACACCCGTCATCTTCCCAGGGTCAACAGCTAAAACACCTAGTTTATTATTAGACATATTTTTCTCCCCAGTTTTTGTACGGACCATCCACCCCAGCCGTGAATGGCACTGACCATCCCACTGTTGTCATACATTCCTTCACTGTAGCCATCACTTCTTTGACGTCGCCCTCAGGAGCCTCGAGGACAATTTCATCATGCACAGGAACAATTAGGTGCTTTGTAATGCCTGCTTGCTCTAGCTTAACAAGGTTGCTTTTAAAAATCTCGGCCGCACCACCCTGAATCAAGTAGTTAATGAGAGTGTAGGGACGTTCATCATCACAAGTAATTCTTCTCCCTGTCCAGGTATTCACAAAACCCTCCTGCTTGTCCCGCACCATAGACTTACCGTGGTCAGTTATTTTATTTTGAAACTCCACCATTTGAGGGTAGTTAGCGTCTAAAGAGTCCGACACCGACTGCATCTGCTCTACCGCAACTCCTGCGGTTGCGGCCTGCTTAGCCACCCCCGCACCGTAAAGCCGACCGTAAATAACTCCCTTGATAAGAGAACGTCTTGGGTCACTCTTTTGCATACTATTGTCTTGGTAAACTTGCCGCCCAATCTGAGTAAAAGCGTCAGAACCGGTTTCGTCAGCAAGCCTAAACATTTCAATAAGGTTTGGGTCTTGAGAGTACGAGGCAAACATTCTAAACTCCACTTGATCTAAGTCAGAGGTGATAATCCGAGAATTTGAGTCTCTTGGGATAAATGCTCGCCTAATACTGTCGTCGTCACTGGGCAAAGTTTGCAAAGCGGGCTCACGGATAGACATCCTTGATGTACGAGCCCCGATAGTTTTTATGGAAGGATGCAAAAAACCGTCAATGTTTTTGTCCATAAAACTTTCTAGATACGTCGCACAAGTCTTTTCAAGCTCCCTGTACCGAGTAACCAGCTTTGCTAGTTGAGTAGCTTCGGCGTTCCCTGACCTCATAACTATGTCAAGCTGTACTTTATCGACTGAATAATTTCTTTTTTCCGTCTGTTGCAGTGTTGCCCCCATTTTCATAAGGGTCTGACCTACTTGGCTTGGACTAGAAATAAGTGTGCCGTACCCAGTTTTTACATGGTCCTTAATCCTCTCCGCCTCTGCTCGCAACTCACGGTTTTTCATGCTGATGTAGTCAAGATCTATTCTCGCCCCGTTAAGCTCCATCTCATCCGCAATACGTCGAACGTTCATTTCTAGTTCGTAAGCAACGTGGTTGGTTGTGCCCTGGGCGCAAAGGGGGTAAAAAAGTTCCCAAAGACGAGTAGTAATAATAGTGTCCAACACACCATATGACCAGTACGGGGCGAACTGTACGGGCACGGTCCCCCAGTTGTACCCATTACTTCGCATTTCATCTTGAAGTATTTGCTCACCAATGCCAGCCGCAGGATCTACAAACTTTTGGGCGATAGTCTTCAGCCCAACGCTCGGCTCATGCGGGTACAAAACCGAAGCCATAATCATTGTGTCATGCGCCCTATGCCAGGGAATCTGCCACTCTGAGTGAAGACGGAACCACTTGTTTTCAAAGGAAATGTTATGAAAAACCAGAGGCCCCCTAAAAAGGCCCATAGCCTCGTAGAAGACGCCAGACCAGTTAGGCCAAGCCATGGCCCATCCTTTATGCTGGTCTCCCACCTGCATAAGACGAATTCTCCCCTTCCAAGGGGAAAGAGCATCTTTTAGGTGGTTACCCGGCAGTTGGCCAGTTTCTATGTCAATACCTAAAGGGCTGTTGGGGTTTTTCTCTCTAATCCACCGAAGAAAGTTTTGAGCATCTTCAGTAGTTTCAATAAGCTCTGCGCTTGATGAAGCCAGGGCACCTCGTAATACTTGCGTCATTTGTTCCTCTAGTCATTTATGGAATTGTCTCCACACGATACACAAAATCTAGGCGTTCATCGTTCTCACAAGCAGATTCTAGCAGTCTTCTTGCAACGTTTGTCAAATAGTGCCCACCCGACTGGTCTTCTTTGTGAAGAGCGTCCACAACATCAGAAGGATTTTCGGTGACATACGCCCAGGTTCTGTCCTTTTCAGGAAAAACAAAGGGAAGAGATGTAGCAGGCAAGCATTCTTCACAGGGCTGTGCGTCTGGCCTGATTTCTGCTGGGAGAGACTCAGTAAGCTTATACCTAGAAACCAAAGAGCAGGCTGCCCCGTGGTACACAGTGGACACACCCACGCGAGAAATAATGTATGACCCACTTTCTGTTTTGTACAGCTGAAACTCAATCCACCGTAGGGACCTAGAGTGCCAAGACGACGACTCGCTAAGAAGCCGCCCACTGAACTGAAGAGTGCGGGAGCCGTCTTTTACTTCATACATTACTCTAATGCTCCTTCTTGAGACGCCCCTGCTTCGGCGTCAAGCAGTGCTTGGTAGTTGTGAACAAGTGTTTTAGCGTCTTCTGAGAGGAAATCGTAGGCAACCCTGGCCTGACTATAGTCTTCACCATCAATGTGAACAATCACAGCAGAAGCATGCTCAGCCTCTTCTTGCATGTGTGAAAGGTACGCCTCCGCTCTTTCTTCATAATTTTCGTAGAAAACGTACTCCCACCAAAGAGTAATTTCAGCTCGTCCCCACTCTGCTTCTTCCCAGCCCACAATTGCCCAAGGGCTGGTAACTTCCAAATCTTCCAATGGAATAATTTCCATTGTTTTAATTTTGTCGTTAATATACATAAGAATGTTTCGCATGTGTTCGTAGATAAGCTCGGCTGACAACTCTTTACGTTCTTCTTCATTGCCGAAATTTAGGGCAGTGTGTAGGCTCTCCCCAGAGTCAGCAGTGAATACTTTGCATATGTAAGGACGCTTTTCCGCTTCATAAAAGTTTGCGGTGTAACTTATCATTTTTTGTCCTTTAGTTTTTGAACTTCTTCTCTCAGAGAGTCTAGCTCAAGTTGCTGGGCCCTAAGAAGCTCCACAGTAAGTACGGACAAAAGTCCATAGTCAAGAGCGATAGGCGCGTGGTTTTCGTCGTACACAACAATTTCACTCACACCTGCTTCTTCAACTTCTTCTGCCAGGTAGCCGTGCATCCAGTCTCGGTTGCGCTCTTTCTGGATTTTGTCAGCCAACGGAAGGTACTTGTATTGCTTGAGCCTCAGGTTTAGTATTTTTTTAGGGTCAATTTCATAGTCAGTGATACTGGTTTTGTATTTTTTTGTAGAGCTTATCGGACTTCCTGTGTCTATATTCTGGCGAAAAATGTTAGTCAGGGGCGCGTTCCTTGAGTAGAAAGTACTGGAACTTCCGTTTCGGAAGTAAGCTTGCTGATACCTATGCTTGTGGTTCCCTCGTGCCGCCTGGTTCGAGCCAGGACCAAAGCTTACAGAAATTAAGTTGTTACTCTTGTTAAGCCCTCCGCTGGTAAACAGCCCATTTGAAACAATGAGCCCGGCTGTGCCTCCCGCAATTTTGGGGAAAGTTACCGAACCGTTCTCCAACTGAGCGGTACTAACAGAACCCGAGCCTATTTTTGAGCGAGTAACCGACCCGGTCCCCAAATTCCCAGAAGAAACCGAGTTGTCAGCAAGCTGAGCGTTACCCACCGCATTGTTCTGTATTTTTCCGCTAGAGACCGAACCATTATCTAACTGACTATTACCCACAGCGCTGTTTTGAATTTTAGACCTGGCCACTGCCCCGTCACGAATCTTCTCCGAGGTCACCGCAGAACTGGTTATCTTTGCCTCAGTTACCGACGAATTTGCAAGTTTGCTGCTGTTTACTGATAAGTCAAGAATTTTTGAGTTTGTCACAGAGTCAACCTGCAGTTCGTCCGGGCCAACAGAGTCAGTACGCAGTTGAGCATTCCCGACCGAGTTGCTTTGCATATTTAACAGGGTTATAGCATCAGCAGCCACCTGATCATTTGTCACAGCAGACAAAGCTAACTGGTCAGAATCAATTGCCCGTGGACGAACATTTGCCCTGGCTACCACTTGGTTGGCGAGCCTAGAGGGTGGCGTGTTTGCCTGCAGGTACTTAACTCGTCTTTGTAAGTCTGTGACTGACCCAGTAATTGTTGTGTGCGAAGCTTTTCGTCTAGTTGCCACGTTGGTCTACTTTCCAGTCTGTCACTAGTGTGAGAGTAACCTGTTCAGGAATATTTGCGGTATCTGGGATGCTTACCTTGTAAGAGTCTATTTTCCTGATAAGAATGTCTGAGCGAGGCTCTTGATCACTCGCTAACCGCTGCCGAACAAACTCATCATCAATAATGAGGGAGCACCACTCCCCTGGAAAATATGTTCCCACTTGAGGGTCCAAAGAACCGTTAACCTCTACAGTATAAACTCCTACAGGAGGTCGAGCCTCAAAAAGGTAGTCCCGTGCGTAATCGTATAAAGCCAGCTCATCCTGCACCTCGCTGAGCTGCTCAGATTGGTCCAACAAGGGCCAACTTTTACCAAACTTGTTTGACAATAAGTCTGAGGCCGCCGCACCCGCGTAAGGCTGACTTGCCTCGTCCCCTAAATCTTCAATACTCCCGACAACAAAAAATCTTGTCGCAGCATCCTCCGCAGTCTCGTCCACAGAAAAAGAACTAATACTGCCGGGATACTCAAAAACAAGTTTCTCTGCCCCAAAAGATGTGACAGGGTACACATCCCCCGGTGGTGGCGGCTCTGCTAGACCGACAGGAAATATTTTAAACGTGCGAGAAAAAGTAGCCAAATCGAAGTTATAGTCACAGTCAATACGGTACTCAAAACCACCCTCCACAGTGTTTGAATACTGCTCTAAAATTTCTCCTGCAGTTCGCTGCTCAAAACCTCTAAACACCTGAGTATCCTGGTAAAACCCACTCTTATCTAGATTCTCAAAGTCCACACCAATGTCGCCGTTAGCAGTAAAACTTCCATAGTCTGCGTAAACAACTTTTGACCCAAATGTGGCCACACCCCCCGCCACACCCTCCGCAGGAACATTAAGTATCCCCCCGCTACTAAAAGTAAAGCTACTTGTTGAGGGAGTAGACGTGACAATGAACCGTCCATTAAATGTTGTATCAATTAGACCAGTAAAAAAGGCGTCCACGCCATCTATAATGACCGTGTCCCCCGTAAAGGCACCGTGGGGCCTATCCAAGGTCAAAGTGGCCACATTATCGATAAGCTGCTTGCTTGTAACATTTAGATTCCGTATCCCCGGAAGAAGCGTGCGAGGAATATCTCCTCCCGAAAGCTCGAAAGAAAAACTTTGATCGTCTTCTATGTTCGTGACAACGTGTGTCCCGTCTAGCTCAGGGTCCACCTCAATAAGCTCTATTTCCTGCCCCTCGATAAGGGTATGAGCATCGGAAGTACGTAAGGTAGCGCGACTCGCGGATCGCTCTTTTGAGATAATAGAAGCCTGAAATTCTTTGGCAGGCTTAATTATTTCATTGGCAAAATTTACACCCCCAAGGTCCGAAGATATACGAAAAACAAGGTCACGCGCAAAATCGTAGGTATCTACCAGACTACGGCACGCCCCACTGGTGCTAAACCCAGCCCCGTTACCCGACGTAGTATTAAAAGAAAACTCGTTAGCAGACGGAACAGCAACAACATCCTGCACACCGTCTACTAGGGGGCTGGTAAACGTAACTCGAACCTTGCTTCCAACAGTGAACCCGTGAGCAATTTCTGTAGTAACTGTTCCCACACCCCCAGAAACTTCATACGAGCTAATGCCAATAAAGTTAGATCCATACTGAATGGTTTGCCATATGTTGCGGTAATAAAAGTAGCTAAGGAACTCCCCGGCAGAAACACTCAACTCTTTACTGCCTGTGTCGTATTTTCTTGTCCAAATCATTCCACCCCACACACAAACGTTATTTCTAACTACATACAGCCCAGTTCTTCCCGGCATTGTCGCCTCGTAAAGATCGAGGCCTTTAGTTGCCGCAATAAAGGGGATGGTCCCATCAAAAGAACCGGCACGGCGATTTGCTCGCTCAAAAGACACTCCTTTAAAGGGAACTTCACTAATAATTTCGTTGCTAAGAAGGTCGGTAAGAAAATAGCGGTACGCAACACTCATTATGCAAGCCATCCCGATCTATAAAAAATTCTTAAAGTTGCTGTTCCTTCAGGGTTTCCGTTGTCCTCAAACTCAATTTGATTCACTCCTGGAGCAAGCTGCAGGAAGTCGGCAAGTACGTCTACCCTCCCTCGGGCCCCACTTACCTCACCGTTAAAGGCAACTTCTCTATTCTTTGTGTCAATTTCTAGAATATCAGCATCAACAATAGCTGTGGCGTTCGACAGGCCGGGGGTAAACCTAACATTATTTTCTTTAATAGCGTTCCCCGCACTTTGCCTTCGGGAAACAGCCTCCCCTACGGTAGCTGCCCCGCTTGTGGAAGTGAACGGAAGGCTCCCAGAGGCACGGGCAAGACCCACAGGGGAAATAGCTGTAGAAGTGATAGTACCGGGAAGTTCCACATACCCGTAGTCCAGCCCAATGAACCCTTCACTGTCCTCTTCGGGGATAGTCTCCAGCCCTGAAGCCTGCGTATACCTAATTTTTTTTGCATTGACTACTTGGGTGACGGTAACAAGGCCGTCAAAATTAAAGCCAACCCCAAAAACTCTTAATTTGCTTCCCACGGAAAGACCATGATTAAGCTCCGTCGTAAGGAAAGAGTTTGTGCCAGTCCGCTGCCTTTGGGTGACAATAAGAGGCTTAAAGGATTCTATGTTAGCCCCAACGCTAGAAAACTGAAAAACGTTAAGAAGGGGTATACCTGTAACCGTGTAGGTGCCATTAAGTTGGGGGGCACCACTAATTGTTACCTGCTCCCCAAAAATAACTCCGTGAATGCTGTCTGTTATAACGGTAACAATATTGCCAATTCTTTCAATTGTATCTATTTTTCTGCTGAGAGCCCGAACTCTGCCACCCGTCACTAAAGTGGCGGCAAGGTTCCCCCCAGTAAGAGAAAAAGTAAAGGTGGTGATGCTGGGAAGCCCCGTTATAGTGTACGTTCCGTTGTAGACACCGTCAACATTTTCAATTTTTACCTTCTCTCCCGAAAAAAAGCCATGAGCAGAGGAGGTAGTAATAGTTGCAACGTTTGCAGCGCGGGCAGTGACACTGATAGCTTTCTCCGTGGACCTTTGACGTCTATAGCTAAAAGTCTCATTCGTTACGGCAGTCAAAAAATATCCGCCATTCAAAGATAAGTCAATGTCGCTAACATTTACTGGCTCATCTGCAACAAAGCCGTGCCCCCCCGCAGAAGTTAATGTGACAACGTCACTAACCATAGACTTGTTGGTCACTGGACGGGAGTTTGTCCTGGTTATAGCGCAGGTAAATGAGCTGTTATTGGGGATAGAAATAATTTCGTATATACCGTCGTAGTTTATTCCTGTGCCCGTAATGGTGACGTCCTCCCCCACGATAAACTCGTGTGCGTCACTTGTTGATATCGTAGCGATATTTGATGTCAAAGATGTTGCAGTAATGGTGCTGGAAGTTCTTCTCGCACGGTCGTACACCAGCTGCGTTGGGGCGGGAACACTCTTTACTGTATAGTTTCCGTCAAACGTGGCGTCCACCCCGTCAACAATGATTGAGTTCCCCGCCACATACCCGTGGTTTGTTGTAGTAGTAAGACGAGCCTCATTCCCACTAAGTTCTTTAAAGGACACCGCCGCAATATCGGCGGCAGAAGTTTCAAAAGTAAACGTAGTGTTGGTGGGAATAGACTTGATTACCTGCTCCCCATCAAAAAACTCTCCAACGTTGGAAACAAGAACAGTGTCCCCGACCCTAAACCCGTGTTCTTGGGTTGTCGTGAGGACCGCCGTGTCGATAAGTGTGCTTACATCAAAAGAAAGCTCTTTATTTACTACCGATTGGGCAATGGTTTCCCGCAAGCTTTGAGTAAGAATTATCAGTTCGCCAGTTGTGCGATTAAAAATGGTTCCCGGTGCCGCTAGGGGGCCCACAATTTCAATAATGCAGGGAACTTTGTAGTTTCCAACATTAACAATCCCACCGGACCCCAAGGCGCCCGTCGCCGTGTTTTTTACAGGAAATTCGCTAAAAGTGTACCCATCTGGGTCTTCATCATTCCACAGGTATTTAATGGGGTCTGTCGCTCGAAGAGGGATAGAAAAATCTGTCCTCCCCCGAGAATTTACTACTTCAGTTTCAATAGAACCAACCATGTAAACAAAAGATGCCCTGATAGGACTAAGACCTGTTTTGAGCCAAGCCCCCTGGTAAACCAAATCTGCAACTTGTACCAGCGTATCTCTGGCGGCCTCCACCTTAGAAGGGTCCGTCACAAGAAAAGACCCCTCTACCACGATAGAGCGAGATTCGTACCGCCCCGCAATATCGTACCCACCATCGCCACCCGTACGGGATAGCTCAGCAACATCGGCGTCAGGGGAGTTCCACCAACCCTTAATGTCTGTAATAACCCACACAACACCATTGTCATCAATTGTGTTAAAAATAAATTCACCGAGCGTGATATCGCCGGCAAGCTTAAGTTTTTCTATCTCGTTTGTGGGGAGGGCTGAAAGACCGGTGTTTACAAAATAGTTTTCCTCTGCCTGAGTAAACGGCATTAGACACCTCCTCTTCGCATTTGTGACGCCATTTCACGAGAAATTTTTCTAGCCAGCTCTGTTTCGTTCATCCCCTGCGAGGGGTAGACGTTGATTGTAGAGCCCCCGCCAGAGAGCATGGTAATCATTGCCTTGTCTCGCTTAGAGAGGCCGTCTGGGTCGAGGGGCTCAACACGCTCGGCCTGCCCAGCTTCCCCAATTATTGCAAGCTGACCACCCGCCCGAGGAAGCACTGTGCCTCCTTCGGCTAGTCGGCTTGGTAAAGACAACATAGGTACGCGGTTAATTCTCATAAAGTCTGCGCTCTGTCCCGCTAAACTTCCAAAAATAGGCCAATCGGGAAATTTAATTTTCGATACAAAACCGTTCCATCCATCAATAATGCCGTTCACAACAGAAATAAAGAAATTACCAATCCCGAGGCCTATGGACAAAAACATGAGCCTGATTGAAAGTATGGCCTTGTTAAGGTACTCCCCAACTTTATCAAAGTCACCAGTAATCAGTGCGAATACGGCTTTAAAAATATTAGCAATAAAGTCAAATAAAAACCCGATAGCCGTAAAAATTCCGCCAATAAACTGCAGTACTCCACCGATGACCCCAATAATATTCCCGAGAACCACAGCTACTACTCCTAACACTAGTCCAACAGTGTCCCCTAAAAACTCGAAAACTTGGGCAATCTTCTCACCACCCGCAGTCCCTTCACCAAAAACAGCTTTAAGATCCTCCATAACTCCCGAAAAAGCTTCCCCAATAGCAGAAAAAATTCCTGCCACTGCCGTACGGAAAGTTTCGCTGTTTTGCCACATTAAAACAATAGCTGCAATTACTAAACCAACAATAAGTAAAATTTTGCCACCCAAAATCAAAATAGGCTTCAGCGCTGACATTCCCCCTACTTTAAATATTGAAAAAAGCTCTTGTGCAGCAAAACCGGCAACCTTAGGGCCACCAACAAACAGTAAAAAGAAGCCAGAAACGATTTTAAATAGGCCAGAAATAATACTTCCAATAAAGCCTAAAGCAAGCAACCAGGCAAGAATTGGTGCGACCGCCTCAAGGAAAGCTTGAGTAGTTTCTTTTTCCAAAAAGTCGTTGAGACCACTCAAAGCGTCCGTTAGAGTGTCTATAAATATGGTAAATGACTCGTTTTCAAGAAGAAGACCAAAATTCCTAAACAGTTCCTCAATAAACCTACCAATAGCCGCAAGAGGCCCATTCTCAGCGCCAAAGGAGTCGGCAAAGCTAACACCCGCTTCGTTTAGCCCCGAAAAGTTTTTTGTGGCATTTCTAATAGAGTCAAGAAATTGTTTGGTGCCAGGTGCTGCCCCCAGCTTCAAAAGACCTAAAATAATGTCGCCAAGAATTTCTAGTACAACGACTGCACTTTCCGTAGCATCCAAGAAAAACTGTTTTAATTCCCCGCTCGCCGCTTGATCTTGAAGGCCCTTCAGACCATTATCAGTAAGTTCTTCCAACCATCCAAGAAAAAAGTCAGCGGCCCCTCCTGCCTCATTAATTGAACCACCAATAACACCAAAAATCTCACCAATGGTGCCAAAAATCCCAAAAAGTCGTGACGCCTTCTCTGCCGACTGCTCAAGGCCGTCCCTTACCCCCTCAAAATCTTCCTTCAGCCCTTTTACCCACCCAGAGCTCGACTGCCTCGCCCACTCACCAAACGCATCAATAATAGGTTCGGCAGCGTCAAGAAGGAGGAGAAGTCCCTCAACTAGATTGAGAAAAGTAGCCCCAAGATTGGCCAACAATTTGTCGTTTGTTTTCCAAACCCTTTGTGTCCTATCAAAGTTTTCTGCACCTAAAAATAGGTCAACAAAACCGCTTGCCAGCCCACCCACGATGCGGGATGTCCCAGCAAAAAGATCACCAAGAGCTGGAAGACGGTCTAAAAGCAGAAAAAGAGACCGATTAAACTCTTGGAAAAACGGCTCCTGCACTGTCTTCTTAAAATCGTTAAACGCTTTGTCGTTGGCAATAATGGTGGTCACAAAAAGTCGAGCCGCAGGAGAAAGCCTTTCTAGTGCTTTTCTAAAAGCGTCTACTCCGCCCCCCGCAGCATCTGCTAACGCCTTTTCGGCGTCCTCGACAGCCTCCCTGGCGCGAGCGATCCTTGCGTCAAGTTCCTGTTCAACCCTCCCACCACTCTGGGCGTCCTCCGCCGCCCGAGCCGCCGCTAACTGTGCCTTGGCCAAATCCTGAAAAGCTCGAGCAGCGTCTATGGCGGAGTCTGTTTCCGCCTGCTGTGCATTGGCTAGCCTGTCCTTTGCATTCGATACCGAGTCCGCGCCCTCAATACCTGCCCTACTCGAAGCAGTTTCTTCCTTTTTTAGATCTGAATTTCTATCTATCGCCCTACGCAAATTTAAGTCAGCGGACGCAAAAGCAAGTTCCGCTTCCTGCCTGGCCCTAGAGTTCGGTGGAAGATCTTGGACACGCTGAAGACTTTCCCTAGTCCTTTCAAACTGAATTCGTGCTCTCTGCTCAGAGATTGCAGCACCCTCTACCTCAAACCGTAGCTGCTGAATCCGTTCCACCGCCTCTTCGCGAGCGTCATTCAAATCTTCTTGTGCCCTTAAGGCAGACCTTTGAGCCTCAAAATAGGTCCTCTCGGCCCGCTCAGCGCCCCGTGCAGCGTCCGCCGCAGTATCCGCCGCATCCGCCGCTCTTTCTCGGGCTTGGATCAGCGCCTCCGGCTTTTCTGTTTGAATAAGGTTTCTAAGCTCAATACGTGCGTCACGAAGGCGACGAAGAGCCGCCTCTTCATTCCTGGCAGAGCCTGCGGCCGCATTTTGAGCGCTTCTTCCCGCCTGTAGTGCCTCAGCGACACCCTTAGTGGCGATAGAGGTTGCTAGCCCCGCCTGCCCCAGAGCACCAAGCGCAGCGACTAAAACAATACCCGAACGAGCCGCGTTGCCAAGAAGGGCGATTAGGGTGACTAGCCCGCCCCCCAGTGCTCCAATAGCACCACCAACACCAACGATGGCGGGAAATGCAAGAGTAAAAACCCTATTGAAATTTCGGAAAGCTACTCGAGCTCTGTCCGCCTCCTGAATAAAGTTTCCTCCGCCAAAGACTTCGGCAAAAATGTTTCGGTTGCTTCCACCACCACGAGAAAACCCCCTACTAAAGGACTCGCCCACCTGAGCACCAGATTTCTCTGCGTCCCCGCCCAGGGCATTAAGCTTCTTTTTTAGGTCTTTTTCAAAGCCGTCGGTGACGGCTTCAATAATGACACTAGCCTTACCTACTACTGCCATGTTTTACCTGTCGTTGCCTAAAGGGGAGTCAAGTGATTTTCCAAACGGATTTGGACTATCTGGGTTAAACTGGGTCACTGGGACATAAGGTTTCTTAGTAGTTGTGGGTCCTGAGGAAAACGGCTGCGCAATATCATCACTAGCCGTATTAACAGTATACTTTGTCTTAGAAGTGGTGAAGGCAGAGGTATACGCCCTATCGTAGAAAATCCGGTAAATTTCCTCGCGGGTTTTCGACAGGGCTTCGAGCTCTTCCGAGGACGCGACCCGCAGGTCTGACTCAAAAAAGAAATGAATAACGTCTAAAAAGTTAGACGCCTCTAAACCTCCTAGGTGGAGGCCTAGTGTTATGGCCTTACCGTTTACATACGGCCAGTTGTCGATGGCCCAGTCTAGGAGTCCGAAGACTCCTGCGTAGGGCGTTCTGAGTACTGCTCAACCAACCACGCAGTAATCTCTCCAAGAGTTTCCACAGTAACAATTGTGTCGGGATCGTGAATAAGTTTTTCAAAGCGCTCGAAGCTTTCAGGGACCAGAGCGGCTGAGAAAAATCCACTAATAATATTGTCAGCGTTCCCAGCATCAGTGGATGAGGCCTTACCAGCCACCTCAAGAAGAACTTTTCCCTGAATCGCCCTGCGGCAGTGAAACTCCTCACCATGAAGTTTAAACGTAACCTCTTGCAGATCTGCTACATCATCTACGCCAAAGTCTTTATACCTAGTTGTCATAATCTATCTTTCTTGTCATATTGAGTGTGTCGCTTCTATCTTAGCATTAGTCAATTAGTTTAAGGCTGTTGGTCAGGTACCTGTTGGGCCGTGTCCCAGGGTGGTTAACTACAGGGGTATAGACCATGGTTCCCTTGCTAAAAAATCTGAGAACTCGTCCTTTAGTGGGAAGAATAACATGTGGTTTAGTCCCTTGGTGGTGCATAAGTGCATAAGGCAAGTCGGAACCTACCTCTATATACTGACCACGCACGTAGCGGCCTCGCTTTTTTATGTGGATAGAGGCGCGAAGACGGCCAGTTTGCACACCAACTTGCCCCCTGGCACCCGCAGCAACCCGCTGGCCCTGGGCACGAAGGTACCTCCCCACGTCACCTCCTGCAGAATTAAGAAGAACTTCTAGCTGTGGTTTATATATAGTTACCTTGTAGTTGGGCATTAGGGCACAGCCATAGTGAGTGTCAGTACTGTTGTTTGGTACCCTCCCTGGGGAGGCTCATAATCTAGAGTAGCTATGACACCTAATCCAAAGCCTCCTGGGCTTGCCCAAATATCTAAATCATTGACACTTTCCATTAATATCCATGAATCGTAGGAGGCTACTTTATTGGCCTCCTGCATGGCCTGTGGTGTAGGAGGATTACCGTTTTGCTGTGCAATAGGGACCTCGCGGGAAACAGAAACGTTAACAGTAGCGGTACGGGGGTCATTGCAGCGCCGAGGTTCCGTAACTTCATCTCCTGGCGAGCCTAAGTAGATTTGCACAAGAGACACCACTAGCTGCTCACAATCAACTACGGGCGTGCCGAAAGTGTAGTATCTTCGAGTTGGGAGTGGCATAGAGTAACTGTCGTAAACTGTAGCCACCCGAGTGACAATTTCACTCAAAAAGTGGTCTAAATTTTTTGCGTCATCTGAGACGTCACTAATGTCAACTGGCATCTCTCTCGTCTCTTTACGGTATTGCTATAGGACTTACTCTACCACCTAGTTGATAAATAACATTAGCAGTAAGAAGATTAATTACCTCAGCCACTTCAGGGTTGCCAAGGCTTGGTCGAGTGGCGTACAAATCTATTGTACCTGGGTCCCGAGGGCCGAGGACACTGAGAAGGTCTGCATATTCTGCGCTGATACGAATAGTGCCCTGAACAGCATCCAAAATTGCTGGAATGTTCATAGTTCGACTTGTTGTGTTCCTGTAATCAGAAATGAGCGCGTAGGTCGCCCAAGCGGTATCCTCCAAAAGGAAGTCCCCGCCAAACTCATTTACGTAGTAGACGTTAGTTCCGCCATCAGAGTTAAAGTACAAGTCATAGGCGCTGAGCTCAAAAGCAGGGGACTCCCCAGTAATCCGTCGCGCTCTTGGCACATCAGGAGAAAACACTCGGGAACGAGCCCGTGCTTTGTCTGGGTTGACTGTCTTTAGAAAAAGGTCAACAGCGTAGACCCCTGTTTTTAGCTCATCGATGAATGACTGATTATCAAGAATTGTATAGCTGACCCCCTGACGAGCCGCAGTAGACACCCGCTGAGGGAGGGCACAAGTGTCATCGTTTTCAAAAAGTTTTACAAGCTCTGTGGCAAACATTCGAGCGGCGGCCTTCCCCGAGGCAGGAGGGGGAGAACCGTAAGTATAGGTGACTTCAACGTTGGAGGGGCTCCACTGCGCTCCAGGTGTGCCATAAATTGTTGAGTGCTCCGCTAGGTAATACGTGCTGGAGTCGATAATGACTCCGTTTTGATCCCGCATGTTGTGAATTTTAATGACCTTGCGTCCACGCAGTCTAAGTCTCGAGTACGAAGATGTCCCGTCCCCCATAAAATCTCGGTGAGAGTTACGACCAACAGCGCCAATAGAAATGTTTTGAACCATACCCCCAATAAGTATGGGGGAGTAGTTAAATCGAGAACCACCAGATCGAAGATACGGGTCGTATGCAGAAACATATCTTTCTGTGACTGTGGTCACTCCAGAAAATTTACGACCCGACATTGCCCACAAAAGATGGGACGCGGTTTTTACTGCATCGTAGGCGTAGTCAGAATCGGCGTAAGCGCCTAGTTCTTCAACTTCGACCCACAGGTTGCTCATGATTGTCCTTAGTTAGTAGAAAAGGCGGGCAGCCGGTGAGAAATCTCACCGCTCACTGCCCGCCGTAACTAGTTAGGAAGTGGGGTCTTCAGACGATGCGATAATAAAGTCGATTGGCAGGTCGGGGTTGAAGTTCTCCCCACCAGGAACGTTGTAGTTCGTGGTTGACCCTTGACTCTCAAAATCATCAACATCTAGGTACCCTCGGTTACGAACAACTTCACCAGCAGGCGACACAGGGGTGCTGGCAACGTCAGCCGCACCCGTAAGAAGCATGCGGAAAGTTGTCGTGGTAGGGACGGCGGTGATAAGTCGAGTTCCATTAAAGTCTGCGTCGACCCCCGCAATTGTGACACTCTGGCCCACCTCAAAGCCGTGAGGGGTTCCTGTAGTGAGGGTACCTACCTCCGACGTGATTGATTTGGTTACAGCAGAGTTGGCACTAAGTCCAAACCAGCGGTAAAAACCTTTTAGGCCCTCAGGTGCCCAGGAGCCACGCGCATAAGCGTAGGGACGCTCTGTTGCGAGAGGGAACTCCCAGCGGTCGTCGACGCCCGTGCCAAATAGGTCGTTACCCAAGCCATAACCCTCAAAGGTGTTGGCGAGCATGCCGTTTTCGATAACTCGGTCACCGGACTGACGCAGCTTGGCGTAAGGGAACACCCAGTAGAAGTAAGGGAGAGTTGAGGCTCGCTTGCCTTCCTTGACGGCAAAAGACCATACTTCAATGGCCACACCATTACCTGCAGGATCGTCACCAATCCCAGGAGCCGCCCAACCAATACTCTTGTTGTCTGGTGACGCCACCGTACCAAAGTTTTTGCGAAGAAGCAGCCCACCAGAAATTAGTGCGGTAAGCTCGGGGTCGGGCTCACAGATAGCAATTTCCATTGTGATACGCTTCAGTGTGTCCGGGGCTTTGTAGGAAACACAAATAGTCCCGTTAGCAGACTTTTCTGTGATCTCATCCCCTTCTTCATACTCAGGAGTAAACGATGCCCGCATAAACGCGGTGGTAGCATACGAATCTCCGGCTCCGTTTAGCATGTTGCCAGCGGCGTCCAGTCGAGTGACTCGAATCGCCACACCTTGGACGCTGGCTGCGTAATCCTGTGTAGCCATATTATATTGCTCCTAGTTCTTGATATTTAATGGTTAATCGCTTGGAAGTGTCACTCGTGCCGCAAAGTGCACAGAGGGGTCAGAGTATACCGCCGCAGGGCGATACGCCTTAATTCTCATATTATTAATTGTAACATCAGCGCCTTGGGCCAATGTCTCGTTGACAACCTCAATCTTGCCCAAGTGAATGTCAACAGCGCTTGTTGCGTACATCCACTTATTTGTGGCGGACGCTGCAGCACCCGAGGTTCCAATTGGCCCGTTACCTGAATATCCAGAGCCAACAACAACAGAAGTTCCCAGACGGGTCATAATGCAGGCGGGGTATTCGTCTGTAGCTTTTTTATACACAAGACGAGAACCCAAGATAGATGCCACGTCACGGGTCATGTGAATAACCCCACACTCACCCACGGGAGAGGTAGAGATCGACTGCTCTAAAAGCATAAGAGCATTTTCAGGTTTTAAAGCAGCGCCCGTGTTAGGTATAGAAGCAAGCCCAGTTTTACTGAGGTAGTAGTTCTCCACACTCAAGTCTGCTACGTCTGGCCCCTCGCTAATAAGAGCGCGAGCCGCATGTCCGTCCCAATACTCGGCCTCAAGTGCTTTTTGTGTGACTGACTCTAGTTCCCTGATTACACGGGCAAAACGGTCCTGGCCTGGAAGTCCGAAGGTTGAGGCAAAATCCTCAACATCAATGTAAAAAGGTGTGTAGGAAAGAAAACGTGAGTCACCTTGATTATCGCTGAGCTCCCCTCCGGGAACTACCGCGTCATTTACCGTAAGAAGGCGAACGTACGAGGGCTGACTGTCAAACTCTTGGTCAAACCCCCTAAGCCATCTCTCGTCGGAGTCACGTGCCGAATGTGTTGTAGTGTTGGCAACGCTCAGGATACCGCCGGGTGCAGGAAGTAACTTTTCAGCGGGGAATACCCCTCTAAATGCAGCCATGTCCTAGTCTCCTTCTACGTATCCTGAGCGTTGCCTATTACTACTTATTACTCTTAGTACTCGATTACTGCCGAGGCCACGCCACCGAGCGTGTCACGGAGGGCAGCAGCCGCACCGTTCACGTTGATGGTCGAGGTGATGGCAAGGCTCTCGATACCAATCTTAGCAACACCTTCGAAGGTCTCAACGAACATTTTGTAGTCGTTGGTACCGACAAGCGTGCTGTCGCGAATGATTCCGAGGTCCAATGTTCCACCGTCAAGGAACAAGAATGTTCCCTCAGCAAACATGTACCACGTGAACGTGTCGGGGAACTCAAGAAGTGCAGCTGCACCCTGAGCGCCGAAGATGTTCTGGTCCAGTGAATAGCTCACAATGACACTACGGCCGGTGAGGTAACCCTCAATTTCAGCGTAGGCGTTGAGTGTGCTATCACCAGGCATCGACAGAGCAAGGTCAGCAGCCATTGCGTCTCTAACCCAAGTAGGGAGAATGACACGAACGGATGCGTCTGGCTCGAGACGATGACGTGAGCGGTATGCGGCAGCAGCACGGCCAACCTGAACGAGCATGTCACGACCCACGCCAATAAGGCTTGAGGTCGTCACAGCTGTCGAGCCAGCAGCAATCTTCGAAAGAAGATACTGCTCAGACTCACGTGCGTGCTGAATCAGACCAAGCTCGTTGTGACGAGCAATCAATTCAGGGTACGCACGGGTTGCCAGGTTGCCAAACTGCAGCTGAAGAGTGACCGCATCGGTAGCGACCGTCTCCTCCACTGCGGCGTCAACCGTTAGGCTAGCCTTGGCAGAGGGGCTGGGGCTATCTGAAGCATCGTTAGCAGCAGTCCAAACACCAACAGCATCACTGTAGTCCGACAGGATCGGCGGAGTAATGAAGCGGATTCCACCACGGTCAGCTTGGAAGCGGGGCAACGCGTCACGCACGGGGCGGCCGGTTGTTCCAAAACCAAAGATGTCGTAGCGAACCTCGAAGGGAGCCTGGTGGCCACCAGCGGCGACGAGGGCTTCGGGGCCCACGACGTTCTGGATCTTGTTCCAGTTCTCTTCTGCATCGGACGAGAGCGTACGATCTTCAGGGAATGAAGTAGTGACCGAAGCAACAATGTGCTGTTCACCATCTCCACCATTCACGCGCCGGAGCGAGTGAATACGTTTTGACATCGCCTCTGCGACGGTGTCCATACTTTCTAGCGTACTGCCCGCTGTGTAGCCAGGAATGTCAGCACCAGCCGTGATTGCCACGGGAGCTGCTGATACCTGAGCAACAGGGCGGCGGTCCGCTGGTACCTCAATAGAGAGGTTCTCTGCGTTTGCAGCGGCGGTCACGGGTGCCTCCATAGTTTCTTGAGCAGAAAGCTCAGTTGGGGTTTCGTTACTTTCTTCGACAGAAGCTTCAGTCGTGGAAGCGCCATCCACTGAAGCAACAGCTTCACCAGAATCCTCATCCTCTTCGTCGGCAGAACCATCGGAGTCGGAAGATTCAACATCTTCTCCCTCGGCATCTGCAGAAGTGGGCTCTTCAGAAGCGTCTGCTTCTTCGGTAGCTGCCTCTTCACCAGATGCGGTAAGTACTTCATCAGCGGGTGCTTCAGAAGTTTGTGTTTTGTCGGCTGAGAGTTCTACAGTCTTCTCTGCTTTGGTCGACGCTTTGGACATCATGGCTTTTTCTTCTTCATCCTCATCCTCATCCTCAAGGACGTCGTCAGGATCAGTAGGGTCGACATCAATTTCGGCCTCCATTGGGCCATCCTCGGTTTCGATCATTTTTTCTGGATCCATTGCCATTTCTTTGTCCATCTCTTCAGATTCAGGCTCCATAGGCATGTCAGATTCCATGTCCATAACGGGCATTTCTTCTTCTACAACCATTTCGTCTGCATCATCTTTAGTGTCGCTGTCACCGTACACGCGGGAAGCGGCTTCGGCGGCTCGCTGAGCGAGCTCCTGAGCTGCGGCCTCGCGCTGCTTCATCTCGGTGCGAACCGAGTCGAGCATGTCGGCAAGAGACGTCATCGCGTCAACTGTCTGCGGAGAAGGGTCTTCTTTCTCAACCGCTTCAAATTCACTGACAATCTGGCCCTGAAGTTCACTGACTTGATCGTCAGCAATCTCCGTGAGCTGATTCAGCATCTCTTTGATTTGGTCCACTGTCCCTCCTTAGGGCAGTCAGATAGAACGGGTGTTCTATTGCTTATTAGTCGAGGCCGAGGGACTCCGGTGCGCAGGATTGCGGGGAGGCACTCCACCTACAAACAATATTACTAGGGTTTTAAAAGGTTGATTGGACGATTTTTGTACCTTTTCGGTCTCTTAGGTAAGAAGCCTCAGAAGGGTGGACATTTGAGAAGAAATGTCCTGCTGACTGTAAAGATCCGAGCCAGACATAAAAGCTTTTAAGCTTTCTGTGGCAACGTCCGCGTCTTCCTGCCCAATTTTTTCTTCAACCCGTGTAATCATTTCTTTCATCAGGTTTTGAAGGGCCGGGGGGATGTCGCTGAACCTAATTTTCTCTGCCTGCTCACCAAAGGCAAAGGGCAGGTTAGAAATAACGCGACCTAGCTCTGCTGTGCTGGCTTTAATGTTTTCTAGGGAGTCTGGATTCAAAGCTCCTGTGTCCAGCCTGTTTATGAGGTCAAGAAGCTGAGCGGCGGAAGCGGAAGCGGCTTCGTAGTCCCCCCCAAAGCTGAGATTTTCTGCTTCCTCTATTTTTTCAATGACGTTATTAAGACCACTATCTCCAAGGTCAGTCTTCAGTCTTGCCAAAACTAGACGGAATTTTCCCTCAGAATCTCTTGGCTGTGTGTCTGGGGTGTACTTAATTCTTCCATCCTCGTCCCTAGAAGGAAGTGTCTTAACGACCCTGACTCCCTCAGGATTTGGCCTAGAAGCGTCCTCATCATCCTGTGCAAAAACTGCTTTAACTTGTGTGGCAAACTCACTCAGAGCTACCTTGCTGGAAGCGACAAGAGCACGATCTCTCAGAGAAAGCTCCTCCCCACTCTCGTTGAATTTAGTGCTCCACTTGGGTGGCACTAAGCCAACTCGGTCAAGGCTGCGGGCTCTTCGCATGATATGCTTCCGAACTGCTCCCTGGCTACCGGGCCGGGCACGACCGTACGCCTTGATAGCGTTTTTAAGGTCTTGAATGTTGCGGATAGGGAAAGAGCCATCAGGCATTGCTTTCCCCTCGCGAGCAAGGCGCTGCCGGATACGACGGGGTACAACGGACATCTCTGCTTCAGGGTCGTCATCCATCATTTGGATCATGTACGACCAGTCTTCATCTTCCGAGTCTTTTGCTTTTTTTACTCTGGCAGAAAGCTCAGTCATTTTTTCTGCATAAATGCTCGCAGTGACCCCAGAAAAGCGAGATTTAAGTGACTCAACTTTTTCCACATACGGCTCATTTTGACGAGCAAGAACTGCGTCAACTTTTTGATGCAACTCGGCAAGGGGGTCATGTCGCATCTGAGCAAGAACGTTAGCTCCTGCGGCAACAAGTGCCATAATCTGACCAGAGGCAACACGGGCACGAGCTATGGGGAATCCTGGGACGTTGACTTGGCACACAGCGACAAGCTCAAGGCGACCGTTAATGGGTCGCCAGTCGCCAGAGGGGGCGGAAGCCCGTGCTGCTCTAATCTGTTCGGGGGTAATTCCAGGGCGCAAAGCCCCCGCTACCCAAATACCGTAAGCGTCCTCACCGGCGTGCACATCAGCAAAGGCTGAGGCTGTGTCGTCATAGTGGCGAACAGCTTCTTGGGCGGAAGCTTCCAGCCCAGCATGACCACCTGCAAGGGTCAGCTGGCCCACAGGAACCTGCCCTCCTTCTGCGGTTTTAAGTGCTCCAGTGTGAAAATAGGCATATTTACTACGAGAACGTGGAGGCCTGGTGCCGTACGCCATGCCAATGTGGTCCACGTTCCACGAGGCAATATGACCAAAAACTCGACCGTCGTCGTCGATGGTAAGTGGGGTTGGTCCCTCAAGTTTTGGCTTGTCGAACCATCTAGTCGGAGGCTCGAGAGGGACAGAGCTAGCCACAACACCGCACGCAACCAAGGCGCTAGCGCCTAGCGGGTCTAACTGGTCTACATAGATACCGTCGGGGGTCATGTCTTCCTCCTGATAGCCTTTATTGAGGTCATCAACAATTTGAATAAAGCACTCTTGAAAAGCTGGTTTGGGGACAATGGTAACCGCCATAACACGAGCACTCTTAATACTTATTTTACCTGTGTTGTCGTCCCCTGACTTCTCCTCGCCAAAGTCTTCAGGAATTTCCTCTTCTGTTTCAAACTTGTCCATGTCCGCGGAAACACCCCGAATAAATCCATGCCTAACGAGCCTTTCGGCCTCTTTCCCGTAGCTACCTACGTCAAAAACTCCATAAGCATTCCCAATACCGTACTCGGTACGCTCCATGTAGGTAATCTGGCCAACGACAACTGACCCATCGTGCCCTTGCCCAGTCTTAATCTGCCACAAAAGGGGGAGAGGGAGATCCCTCAATGTAATTGAATCCTTCTTGAAGAACCTGCCATCACCGGTTTCAACCTCTTCGGGAATAACCAGAGGAATTACAAAAGCCGCACCGTGCAAGCTGGGGGCCACACCATCTCTACCAGCTAAACGGGAACGTGCGGACTCGGCCCGGGCTCTCAGAATGAACTGACTTATGATTTGTTCTTCTGTCTTTAGTGTTTCAATTCCATAAGAAGCCGTCACAGCAGATTTCTTTTTGCCGGTATTTCGCCTATCTCCTGGCCACACACCATTCATTTCCTTATGGCGAAGAGCACAGTACCCCTTGGCTCGAGTTCCCATGTACTTAGACAAGTTTTTGTAGCACCGAGTCCAGTCACCCGGGGTAGTCCAGCGAATCTTAAGACCACCTTTCCCCACCGTCCAGTAGCGGCGAAGCTTCTCTGCGTTCCCCCTGTTACGGTCAGCACCACCAGCAGCTACAAGAGCTTTGATCACCGTGTTATTGGTTAAGGCAACAGCATACGGAAGCCGGATGGAAGCCTGAATGCTATCAATTTGCTCCACCACCTCAGAAAGCATTTCGTTGCTCAATACAATAATCGGAGGCGGGGTAGCGCTGTTCAAGTCACCAATGATTTGAGGGTCCTTCTCCCACTTCCCTGGTTCACGCTTATACGCAACAGGAGTGGTGGTGTCTTTACTGGCTGGAACTAACGCGATAAGATCCATAACTGCTTGTGGGTCATCTGGCGCAACTACTGCCAAGTACATAACTGGAACATCGCTAGTTTCAGGGGTAAGGTCTGGAACTTCAGCCGCCGCTAGAATCGTAAAATTAACACGATTAAATCTGTCATTCCAATACGCAACGTTTGTTGGGTCATACACATCGCTCCGTGACTTTTTAGCCTCTACAGGAACGGTGGAACGGCTGGGGCTAGGCGTGAACCACCCTCGATTGTGGAACCCGGATTTTCCAGACTCATTTGTATACTTCCGATCAAGCCAGTCACGGAGAAGAGGTTCGTTATAGACGTTCTGAGCGACTGCTGGGTTCCACCCGGGCTTTGGAGAGCCGTCAGGGTTAAAAGCTCCCTGATAGTAGCGTCCCATAGCCGTGTTGATGTCAGGAACTTTTTTAGGCTGAAATACGGGGAGTGGGTCTCCAGAGTATTCGGGAGAAAGTCGCTGGTTAGCCACCCACGCGCCCCAGTCGCTGACAAGAAGGTTAGTTTCTGGCGCGGTTAGTGCTGGCAAGCGGCCAGGAAGTTGAGCCATGGGCTGGTCTATCGGCACTCGAGGCTCACCAAGAATGCCGGTAAAGTCTAAGTTAGTGCTGGGAAAACTTGCCTCGGACACCGGCTCAAAAGTGCTAACTTCTTGAACAGTGTTACCGGGAACTTCCACAGAGCTTCCGTTGTCAAGCTGTACCGTGACAGTCTTTGCCGCAGCGTTCTGCGCTGTGATAGTCCCTTGGTAGTCGGCACTACCGCCAATAACTACACGGGCGCCCGTTTGTGCAAAGCGTCCAAACATGTCCCGTACCTGTTGAGACGCATTTTCTGACCGCTCTTCGTCTGTGTAGACACCTGGGGTGGTATCTCCGGATTCCGCGTCAGCGAATTCTAGGAGAGACGCAGTAAGGCCGTTATCCCAAGTATCCTCATCCTCTTCCACAGAATCGTTACTCAGCTGGTCTAAGGTACTCCACTCAAGCTCAGCAATAGACTTCTCAAAAAGGGATGTCTCTTCCGGCTCTAGTTTTTGAAGCAAAACAGAATCAAAAGGCTTACTGTCAAACAAGGCGGAAACCGCAATTGCGGTCTTTACGTCGACAGGCACATGAAGTTTTTTACACGTGTCATAGGGGTCGTCTAGCGCCCTGTCGTACGTAAGAAAATCATGAGATACATGCCCCATGTCTTCCCAGCATCCGTCGTCCCAAAACTGGCAACTTCCGTCAGACCTTATTTGGTACAGTCTGTCAATACCGCTTCCGTCCAACCGCACTCTAATGTAAAACTGTGTTTTTTCGTCAAAAGAGGACAAGTCTACTCGAATGTCTGCGTCATAGCCTCCAGCAGTCACCCCGTTTTTGTTTTCTTTTTCTACAATAGCTGACGCCCACCGCTGCCCAGCGTCACCGCCCCAAAGAGCCCACGAAATTCTTCCATTACTTGGGTAGTTTTTCTCCGCAGGACGGTAGCCTTTGGCTTTTTTATCTACTTCATGACGTGGAAAATATTTGGCAATGTGCCTGACCTTTTTTAGCCCAATTTGCCCACCAGAAGCCAGAATATTTGCGGTGTTGAGTCCTACCTTGGTCCCAGCACGCCCTTCCTCTTTCCTCCACTTTAATCCTCTTTTTGCCTCAGCAACAACACCCGCTGGAATGGTGTACATTCTGTCGTTGGAGGACATAACACTGATATCAAGATCAGTAAGAGCGGCAGTAGCAAGTTCTTGTGCCACAAAGGGAATCGAGGCGTCCTCGGATGTGTCCCACTTTTCTAGAGTGGAAAGCGTGGAAATTTCTCCCATGACCATAATTGTATTCTTTACAGAGTCAACAATAGCTCCCTGGTCACCACTCTCAAAAAGGGCTAAAGAACCATGATTACCAAAAAAATTAGCCACTAGGCGTACCACATTCTGTAGTTAGGCTCGTAGGTAAGACCTTTAATTTTAATCGAGTCGTCGAAAAAATCTCTTGTCTGTTGGAAATACTTTCTTGCTATTTCACTAAGATCGTACGCAAAAGTTGTCTCATCGTCTTCTGACAGTTGCCGCCACTCCCCAAACAATCTTGTCCACATGCCGTTATAAACAGAGTGGTACAAAACTTGGTTAACTTGCCCGCTACCAGAGTCGTAGGCAATATACATGCGATCAAGTTCTTCTGGGGCATCACTCATCTGGGACACTCTCTTTGGGCTCCTCAGTGGGAACAATTCTTCGTGCTCGTTCTTCCATAAGAACTGGGTCCACTTCGGCAAAATCTAATATACGAAGATACTTAGTTAAAAGCTCTTCGGTCCACATCGTGGGAGTTTTTTCTTCCTCCATTATACAGTCTCCTCAAGAACAGCGTCTGGGTTCTCTTCTACATACTTTTCTGAGGCAAGTATATCAGCCTCGGCTGCTGCGTCATAGAACGCCACTTTCATAATGTAAAAATAGTCCGCAAGAAGTTCTTTAGTCCACATGTCTTTTTCATTCATTAGTCTTCATCACCCCTGTTTTCCTCAGCAATAAGGTCCTCGGCGAGCCGTCCATACTCCCCTAGGTAGGCTTCCCCAGTCTCAATTCCCAGATTCTGGTCAAGAATTTCGGCGGCACGCTCGTCACCAGTATTACCGCTTTCCCCTAAGTTAGGGCCCTCACCCAAAATGTAGTCCACCGCTGCTTGAGCTCTTTGCGCTGCCTTAGATATCATGTCGGGATCGTTTTTTAGCGGTGCAAGCCACGACTTGGCGTAGCCCGCAACACTGTCCAAGTCGACTTGAACATTTAATCGCGCAGCCAAAATGGCGGAGCCAATCTCAGCTATTAGCTCTTCTTGCCCCCTGGAATCCAAGTGTGTAGAATATTTTTCGCCTAAATCACTTCTATCCAACCGCTTTTTATGGCCAGTGCTGTGCACAAATTCATGGAAGAGAGTTGCCAGTAGTTTTTCTGGGCTGTCAAATTGCTCACGGAGGGGCATAGAAATTTCATCTGCAGAAGGCTGCCAAAAAGCTGCATCCTGAAGCACGTAATTGACCGGAGGAGCGTCTGTGTACTTATCTAGTACCTCCTGCTCCGCCTCCCCCACGGGAATTGGCTCAAAAAACTCCGGTTCGGGCAGAGGATCGGTAAGATTCTCGGTTTGCTCAACGTTAAACACCGGAATAGTTTTTAGTCTCATGAAAAGCACGTCTTTTTTGGTAGTACCGTCTTCCTGCACAACGTCACCATACTGAGGGCTGTAGTTCACAATTGTTGTGCTTTTTTCCCCTCTAATGACGTTTCCACCCCTTTTTACGGCTTCTGCGTAGGTCATCCAGCGGTTGTCTTTATAGCCCTTGGACAAAGCGGCCGCCCAAAGAATCATAATGTTCTGACCTTTGTACGGTAAGCCGCTATTCACACTGGTGGGAAGAGTAAAAATATTGTTCGCGGACCATGGCTTTTTCCAGGGAAGATCTTCCCCACTTTCAATGGCCCGAACAACTATGTCGGTAACTTGCTGAGAAATTTCCTTTGCTTTATCGGCAGTAGAAGAAGTTTTACTGGAAAAATTACGTGCTGAGCTGCTTGCCTGAGGACGTGCCATGCCCAGCCGGGTGTCATCTTCCGGAGAAACTGTCTCCGTCGAGTCCTGGGGTGCCCCTGTGCCAAGAACAAGGTCTGCCTCAATATACTTAATCCCGTTTTCGTCCGCAATGTTCGTAACCCGAAGGACAGTACCAGGAGGAAGCAAAACTTCACGATCAGAGAGATAGGTAGAAAACTCTTCCGGAATCTCAAAAGCTTTGGCGCCCTCTGGAGCGTTAATCTTAAAGACAACGCGTGCTTTGGCTCCCGTAATGTCCATATTTGCGTAAAAATCTGCTCTGCTGGGGTCAATAGTAGTGGAAACGATGCCTGTGTCGGTTATTTCATTACCAATTTGAAGAGCGTTCATTTCAGCGGCCCTGGCGGGACTGGAAGAAGGGCGACCCCGATACAAAACAGCAGGGGAAGTGAGCTCCGAGGCATCAATAAGGTCTAATACCTCTCTAATTTTAGCTTGGTCTTCCGCAGTGACTTCCTCACCCAAGCGAAGGCTCCTATTGGCGGCGTCAAAACCATTGTCTGTGTACCAGGCAAGAGCTTCTTCTTGCTCAGTGTCTAAAGCGGGGCTAGAAGCAGCAAAGCTGGACTCATCACGGCGTAGCTCACGGCGCTGCATCCCCCACCTAGTGGAAACAACATCAGTATCTTCGCTGGGAGGAGGTGTAACTCTAGTGGCAGGGGTAGACACTGTCCTCAAAGGAGTGTCGTCTACAAACCTTTGCTGGCCAGCCATGAACGCCTCAAACAGGGCAACGTCATCGGTAGTTCTGGGCTCGTAGCCTCGCATAATATAGTCGGCTGCCTCTTGAGCTCGCTTGGCTGCCCTAGAAATGAGTCCGGGATCTTTATCACCGTATATGTCCTGCCACTGTTGCATGTACGCCACTGTGTTAGGCAGGTCTAGCTTCACCCCTAGTCGGGAAGCCAGAATAGCCATGCCAATCTGAGCAACAAACTCTTCCTCCACCTGCATAGCCTCAGCTTCTTCAGCAGAAAGAGAAGATCGTCGCGTCGTTGTTGAAGGCCGGTTAAGCCGGTTACTCGCCCCGGTAGAGTGAATTAGCTCGTGAGCTAGCGCCTCAAAGTATTTTTCGGGCGTAGGGAACCTTGACCTGTCAGGAAGAGAAATAGTGTCCTGTGCGACCGAGTAAAAAGCCTCAAGATCATCTGCGGCCTCCTCCTCCCTAGTTCTGGTCCTAGTAACAACTGCAGGCGCATCCAAATACCCGCCAAGAAGATCATTTTCTGCATCAAAGGTAGAAGTCGAAGGTGCTGTAACTTCCCCAAAAGAAACCCCAGAAACTTGCTCAATGTTATAAACAAGGTGCTCTTCTGGTGAAAGAGTGAAAACACTTGGGGTCTCTATTGTGCCGCCATCTGAAGACATAACCGTGCTGTAGCTAGGCACCCAGTTGGTCAAAGTTGTTGCGCTTTCGCCAGCGGTTACAGTGCCACCACGGCGAGAAAGCTCATCTGGGGTAATCCAACGAGCATCTTTCCATCCGTTAATCTTTGCAACAGCTTGAAGATAAAGCAAGTTTGTCCCAGAATACGCAGTGCCGGTGTAGGCGCTTGTGGGCAGGCTGTTGGACTGCCAAGGCTCGAGCCAGGTCGGAGTACCCCCCATTGCAAGGGCCTTCTGTACAGCATCGGCAACACGAGCCTGCTGTGTAGTGAGAGCCGCATCCGCCTCATCCACCATGTCAACAAATTTAACTTTGCTGACCCTTCTAGTCGGGACAGACATTCCCAGCCTAGTTTCTTCAACCTTTTCCTGCTTAAATACGCCGTCTTCTTCGGTAGTCTCCTCCAGAATCCAGCTCAACCCACCCAAGTCCAGGACTCTTTGGGCTCTTGTTACGGCAACATACATTAAATTGAGCTCTTCTTCGGAAGGTAACTCCCACTCCAAAGTTTCCTCATTCGCCTCGGGACCAGACCAGTCCTCAGAAATAAGAACCCTGTCCCACTCCTTGCCCTTTGCTTTGTGCGCCGTAGTGAAAGACACGGGGGTTGTATCCGTCTGGAAGTAGTTATTTGCGTACCTAGAGATCTGGTTTGCCAGCTCAAGCCTATCCCGCTCACTAGAGTTCATGGGAGAGCCATCCGCCATCACCCAAGCACCAGTAGGATCATCCCGGAACATAATAAGAGATTTATCTGCCACAAGCCTGCTGTCAATGGGGGCGTCTGAGTCCCACTTAAAACCAATAGATTTTAGGTATGTGCTCATTGCGGAAGCTTCACTATATGCTGCCGTATAGCCCGCAAGAGGTCCAGAGCGGAAGGCCCTGGCGTACATGGTGCCATCCTCACCAATCCAGTAATACGCCTTAGCGGCGTTAGAGTTTGCCGCCTCTGCGTTGTACTGAACCAAAGAGTTGATATCAGTAGAGTCGTAAGTTAGTGGCGTAAAGTCCCCACCTTTTTGAGCGGTAGGAATGTCCCGAACTACCTGGAACGTGCTTATAAGGTTTCGAAGTCCCCTAATGTCACCCTCTTCGTCCCCACCAAACTGCTGGAGAACATTGAGAATAGCGGAGGCTCCTCCCCCCGCAAGCCCTTCCTTTTTTTGCTCTAAAAGCTGGCCAAAGTCGTCATAAATAGCTAGGTCTGGGTGAAGGGTTTTAGGACGCTCAAGGCCAGGGTTACTCTGCCGAGCACGCAACCAAGATATCCCGTTCAGTAGAAGGTCATACTCCTGAAGTGTCTTCTCGTCAATAGCGACAGACACACCCCTGCCGACAAACTCAGCGAGCATCTTAAGACCACCTGGATTGGTCCGACTAATAACTATAGTACTGAGGTCGTCAGGGTTGTCACTAATAGTGCTGGCCAAGTCAGAGACAATTTCTCCCGAAGGTCCAGAACCTTTCATTCGTTTATTCTCACCCAAAAGGGCAAGGAACCTGTTACCCATCCCTGCGATTTCAGCACCAAACCTAAAGGACTCTGTGAGAGAGAGGGCGATGTCTGCTGAATACCTCTTAAGTGCATCTACCGCACCCATAAACTGGTAGATTGCCTGACGACTGTCCCCAACCCAAATCATTGATTCAAAGTTTTTTTGGTCATTAATGACCGACTCTACGACAGGATTGATGTCCTGAGCTTCATCAAAGAATAGGTAGCTAGACCCCTCAAAAGGTTTCGGAACTCCCGAGCCAGCTTTAGTCAAGTCAGGCTTAGAGAGGCTCCACAACTTAATGACGTGTTCATGCCTCAGCTCAAGATTTCCAGACGGATCTGTAGATTTGTCCCAAAAACTCTGGGCAAGAGCTACAGCAAAGGGAGGGACTTGCCCATATTTTTCGTCAAAGTGCTCAGGGCCAATTTTTTCATCAGCGCTGATTGAGTAGTTCAAGACCGCCTGGCGAACCGCGAGGATCATAGAGCTAGGAGAAATCTCCCTCTCTTCCCCCAAGACGACCATTTTCTGCGGTCCCTGGATTCCCAACTCTTTTACCTGCTGTGAGGTTGTTAGCGCAATGTTGGGTCGCTTTTTGGGGTCAGCCTGTTCTTTTCTCTTGGTCTTCAGCTGCTGAGTCAACGCTCTAGCGGCAAACTGGCCCGTTGTGTTCACAAAAACGCCTTCGGGCATTTTTTCCATTGTCTCATCTCTTAATGCTGTGTTAAACATCAGCATAAGAATCTTCGCTTTAGGGTCTTTTTTGCGGATAGCCTTGGCAGCCATTTTAAAGGTGGTTGTTTTACCAGTACCCGCAAAAGCAGTGACCTTAATCCTTTTAACGCCATCAAGAATAGCCTGAACTATCCCGCCCTGCTCAATTGTGGCGGTTGTCTCCTCCGCCGCTGGAGCTGCACTTCTGCGTGCCATAGCGAGCTTAATGTCCTCGCTCATCTCAAGATCGTCTAGCTCTTCAATAACTTCCTCGTCCAGCAAGCCCTCAAACTCGTTAAAGTCTGGGGAGGAAGACTTAGATGCCCCGACGCTCATCAGCTCAGAAGGTAAGTTCTGACCGTTACCAGGCCGGTACTGAATAAAGATTTCGTCGGTAGTGTCAAAAACAAATTCTTCGGAGTTACCCTTCGTCGCGCCACGCTGAGGAGAGGCCCAAAGGGAGTACGACGTGTTCTCAACAACATTTCCGTCCGCGTCCCTTGTGTTGCGCCCTTTTCGAGCACGGGTCACTCGGAATGGGACATCAACATCCCCCACCCGAATACTGACGATATCACCCGGAAGAATGTTACCCACATTGGTAAAGAAAAGCCCGTACTGCTTGCCCGCAGCAGCGACTCGCGCAAGTGTCTCCTCAGGAGTTTCTTTTTCGACCTCAGGAAGACCAGAATTTTCCCTGATAGAGCCAGAAACTATTAGGTCCCTGAACTGCTCGGGAGTCAACGCATCAAGTGTCTCCGCGCCCTCCTCCTGCCAATCAACATCGCTAGACTTTACCTGCTTCTCTCGCTCATAAGCAAGACGCTCCAGGATTTGATACCCAGGCACAATAAACCCTGCACCAACCGCAGCCAAGGCCTCCGCAACAATTCTTTTCTTCTCAGTGCCACTCTCGTCGTCGCCATCCAACGTGTAGTCATCTAGCTGCGCCAGTCGAAGAACCCTACGGAAATACCCTCCGGTAATAGGAGAGTCCAACGCAGAAGTAATTTCTTTCCAGAAACCACTGTCCTTGTCGCCCTCAGTTTTACCAATTTTTGTGTTAAAAAGCTTTATTTCTTCAGGAGTGGCAAGCCCCTGAGCTCTCTTCTCCGCAGCCACGCTCCGTGCAGAAACCCCTTCGTTCCACAGCAGATCTTCAATTTTATTGAGTGCGTCTCTTGCTGCACCAAATTTCTGCCTAAGGTAGTTTCCAACAACTTCCCCAAAAAGTCCCTTAATTGCATCGCTTGTATCTGGACGTGCAATTAAGCTTCTCAGCTTAGTCGCCCTGTCCCGAATCTCTACCTGCAGCTGTGCGAGAGTTCTTTTAGGTGTCTCTAGGAAATTAGCGTACTCTTCAGCACGATTTATTGCTTTTTCTGCTGTGTCATAGTCGCCTCTCTTATAGGCGACAAGTGCTGCTTTAACATTGTTGCCGATAAGGGGAATAAACCCAGGGCCTGCGTTTAAGTAACTAGAGAGACGACTAATTTTTCTAGCGACCTGAATTGGATCAGTCATAACCGGTGTCTCAAACACGGCAGCTGCAACATCTGCTGGGAGGCTAGGCGTACCTAAAGGAGCAACAGGAACTGCCCCCGCCTGAGGATCTGCTGTAGCCGCAACAGAGGGGACCGCCGGAAGGACCTTCTCAACTTTATTTGCGGGAGTCGGGACACCTTCGTTCTTACCCCCACGCCACTGCACACTAATGTAGTAATAAATTCTTCCATTAGAGACGAGGGGGTTGGGGTTAATTTTTCTAACTACACCGGTCCTCCCACCCCTACTGCCATTTTTCGAAGGAGGTGAGTAGACTTCGTCGTCCTCTGCAAGAGCCACACCATTCTTGTCTAGGGCGACGAGAGTCGGCTCCACAAACTCTAAGGCTCGTTGCCTTTCGACCCTGTCAATCTCTGCGGCATCTTCGATAAGCGCATCGATATTTACAGCGGTCTGTGCAGAATCCGGGTTTTGAGGATTAACAGAAGGACGTCGCTGAAGTCCCAGATTGGGTCCATTGAGTTTATTAATCTCAGAAACAATTTGCTGATTAGTCATTCCAGCAAGAGTCCGCCTCCTGCGCACAGGAAGGTTATCGCTACCAATTATCGTGTTGGGGTCAGTAATACCAACTTGAGGCAGAACACGGTAGATTATGCCATCACTAAGGTTACGGTACAAAAAGCTAATTGTCTTGAGAATAGGATCTCTGTCAATCCCAACTATTTCGGAATAATCGCCATTCTTACTGGGAACAAAATCACCCAAGCGAACATCTGTCAAGCCAACTTTTCCGTCAGAAACTACTTCCGTGTTCTGGTCATCAAGGGCCCATGAGGAGGAAATAGTGTCACCCATCAAAGACTTCTCGGCTTTTCCTACCGGAATTCCTACGGGCTCATTTTCGTCTGGGACAGTCAATGACTCCTCTGGGACTGCCTCCGGCGCTACCTCCGGTGCTGCCTCCGGTGCGGGCGGCCGTGCATCAATCTGCTGGGCCAAGAACTGGTCCATCTGCCGGTCAAAGCTGTCCACACCGTTTTCGTACTCAGCCGCACGAGCATCCAAATCAAGAGTGGAGTTGTCACTGTCAACCCCATCAAGAAGCGCATCAAGAAGCTCTGGAAGAACCTCTGCATCTATCTCCGCGTTATGCCAGTCTTCAGGGTTCCTAATAATGCCAAACCTGGAGGCGGTCTCCGCTAAGCTATTCCCGCTCTCGCCTGGACGCAAAGAACGAGCAATAGGCAGCGGATCAATAAAGCCCTCGTTAGCAAAATCAATGCCAAGTTTTTCAGCCCACTTAGACAAAACGTTTACGTCAAAATCAGCATTGAAAGCAACCAGGTAGGGGTCTTCCCCAAAAAACTCGACTAGGTTGCGCAGCTGCTCTTCAATCCCTGGCTGCTGTGCCAAGTACTCATCAGTAATAGGGTTGCCGTCTGTGCCCTTTAGCCTGCTATCCCTAAGACTTATCTCGCCATTCTCACCAATTTTAAGGACAGCTCCGCCGTTGCCCAGCCCCTTAATTGTCGTAGAATTGTACGTGTCAGCTTCATCAGCCTCATTAACCCACAGCTTGCCCCTCTTTGTGAAGGTAACCAGCTCGCCGTCAATAAGTTTCCCTACACGAGACCCCTCAGGGAGATCCCCCACAAGAAGCTCGTCAGGCGAAGACTTTTTACCCGCAGTTTTAGGGTGCTGGTCATAATAGAAGTCCGACAGGGCGGTCCCAGGGTTAATGTCCAAAACAAGGCGGCCGACCTCAACGCCGTTCTCATAGGAAACTGCCGCAACTTGAATAGGTGCGGCGGGACTCCTCCGGTTAAACCCTCCCACGGTCTCAAAATCAAAGAAAACAAGTCTCTTCTTTTTCAGTTCCTCTTTAATTTCTGGTCCAGTTTTGCCCCGAACAAGATCAAGAATTTTTTTACCGTAGAACGCTGGAGAAAATCGAGAAATAAGACTAAATTCTTTACCCTGAGGATTTTCAACACGAGCAGTAGACGTGATAAGGCTCGGGTCTACCGAATAGAGACTTGCGGACTCGTTAAGGATAGCGGACCGCTCAGCCAAGCCACCAGACTCAATCTCACTGGTCCCAGCGACCGGGTTCCGGTCACCAGAAGCAGGAAGGTCAGCTTCACCTCTAATTACCGAAATATTGGTACCCGGACGCCACTTCTTTTCCTGAACTTGGTGCCCTGGGTGATACCCTGTAACTACAGTTCTTTCCTCAAAAATACCCTCCTCAGTTTCCTGAGGAGCCCCCCCGCCAACCCCTTCAGGGGAAAGCTTTTCTCCAGCAAGAATACGAGCTTTTTGGGACAGAAGCCAGCCAAACTGGTCCCCCAGTGGGCCCTCCAAGGGCTCATACTCCTGCCCAGACTTCCTGGCCTGCCCAGCAGCCTGAGCCTCTCTGTACCACTCCCCAAGAAGCTTAGCGTAGCTACGCTTACGACCTGCGGCGTCCTCCCCATCTATCGCCGGGTACGCCTGCACTGCCGCATCAAAAGCGGCCTGAGCCACATCAGAAGGAGCTCCCCCATCCTCAGCTGTACTGGGAGTAAGTACTGTCCTTGTGCCGGTCTGAACCTGACGGGTCTCCACCGACTGAACAACAAAAAACTCTTTTGTACCATCAGAATTTACACGAAAAGTAATATCTCCGGGCTTAAGATTCTGTGCTTGATCAGAGACCGACTCCAGCGCAGAGCCACCCGGAGTGACCTCGTCCCCTGGAGACCAGCTAGCCCGCTGCTCCGCAAGACGACGCTCATAGTCATCATAAGCGGACATGAATCTTTCATACGCCTCCGGGAAAAGGTCCGCCCTAGGGACATAAAGAGAGCGTCTCTCCCGGCCATCCACAGGGTCTCTTTCAATCTGCGTAGTCGCTGCACGCTGAGACTCGTCCTCGATTTGGTTAACAATTTCCTGGAAATTGTCCGGAAGAAAATCACCGGTCTTTGGGGCGTTAAGAGCAGGCAAGTCACCCTGAAGTGGCGTCCCCACACCACGATACACGGCCTGAGACTTAAAGTTTTCTGGAAGAGCTTTCTCCTGCTCCTGACCACCCGGGTAGTAACCAAAATAGGTTACCTTGCGCTCACCAAAGTACGGGCTTCTCTCATCCGTCTCTACCTCACCAAGCTCAACACGAGTAATAGTGAAATGGTCGTCAAAGAAAACATCGCCTGTTCTGAAGTCAATTGGGCGAATGTTGAGGAGTCTAGAGTCTTTCGGATCAACACCAATTTCTGGCTCGTTCCGCTGCTTGCTGAGACGGTTACGCAACCTGCGTTTGATCGTCTCAAGCCTAGCGTTGTCCTTCTGCGCTTCCTCATCCTCATCCTTCAGAAGAGGTGCAAGAGTCTCCCGAACGAAAGACTCAATAGATTTAATCCGTGCCCGAATGAACTCCGCAATCGCCTTTTTAGAAGGAGACCTAAAACTTTCGTTTGGATTAGGAGTAGGAAGAGCCGGACTTTCTGGGCCACTCGGTTCCTGCTCAGTAACGGGCGCAACAACGTCTTCAGGAACAGACGGGGCAGTAGGAACATCAGTAGGAGCTACCTCATCAGTCGGAGCTGCAGGACTCGCTCCTCGCTCAAAGTCAAATTTCTCCAAATCCTGCTCAGTAGACTCCTCAAACGGGGTCAACTGTTGCCCATTTTCAAGGTCACTGGTAGCAATATCCTCAAACTGCTCACGGCGAGCGGTAACTTCGGCCAATTTTGCGGCCACAAGCTCCCTCTGCTCATCAGTGAGGCCCCGCCTGCGAGCCAGCCTCCCTAACGCCGCCTCACGCTTTTTATAGTCGCTAATCGCCCTAAAATACCCGCCCAAGCTCCGGTACAAACGGTCTGCTCTGGCACTAAAATTCCTGCGCTCTTGAGCACCATCAGCAGAAGCCGCCTCTGCCTCCAAAGACGCAACCTGATCCAAAGTATCTCTGGCACTCCTGGCCGGAGACGGATTATCGTTGTATACACCCTGAATAAACTCGTTTGCCTCCTCGCCCTGAAGCTGAAGAGCATCCCTCAAAGCCTCAGCAGGCACAGAAAACTCAACAGGCTCCCCCGAAGCGCCCTCAAAAGCGACAACTCCGTACCCATTACCCCGCAGAATAGCCTCTCTAAGCTGCTCCCTAAGCTCATCTGCAGTAAAGTTTATGGAAAGGTTGACAGGGTTAGTCTCTTCAGGACCATCCGCGGGATCATAAGGCTCAGGATCCACATTGTAAAGATTATCTGCCACGTCATCAAAATTCTCAGGGTTTGTTGGCAAAAAACCTTCAGTGTCACCAGTGCGGTCAAACACTTCACGCTCTTCAGGGGTAGCACCCTCGACTACTGCAGGAACTTCAGAAGTTTTGCTACCAACAGGAGCAAACGTCTCCCCAATAAACTCTTGAGACATATCCCACAATGCTTTAGAAAGTGCTGTCCTCGGAGTTACCTCTAAAATATTTCCATCTTCATCAGTAACAAACTCATCATCCTGAATAATGGCATCTAAAGCCCTAAATACAGAATCCTTACGCTCTTCTGGGTCCTCACTCCTCAGTCCCGGATACGCGTCATAAAGAGCGTCAAATTCTCTTTGAGTCCTACTGGTAATAACCTCTGAATACTCTGCCTGGAATTCACGCATAAACTCCTGCCCCCACGACTCAGACATAATCTGGTCAAGCAAGTACCTTGCCGCCAAACTGTCGTTGTCGTCACCGACAATCGTAAAGTTCCCCTCATCGTCGAGTGCAAAACGAGAGCGCCCCCACTGACTATTCCAAGCCGCAATAAGAGCCGCCTGACGCTTATCAGGGTCGTCGCTAAGAATGTCGGGAAACTCTCGAGCCAAATCCTGCTCAGCACTGAACTCTCGCCCCTCACCATAAACTCTGTCGACAAAAGCGTCAGCGCCATCCACGCCAATGCTACGCACAAGAGCAAAATAAAGAGCCTCAGCGGGAACCGGCTCATCCCCCTCATCAAAGGGAAGCTCACCAAAACCGTTAGGGTTCCGAAGAGCCTCCTGCAAAGCAATCTCTAGCTCGTCCCGGCCAAACCTTTGGGCCAGCTCCGAAGGATCGTCAGTAAAGTCAGGAGAAGTCTGACCCTCAGCAGACCCCTCAGGAATGTAATACCCATCCCTGTCAAGCTCGTAATAGCCTTCAGGAGCGTCAAACTCATCACCTAATCTGAGAATAGCCCCAGGAGTTTTTTTCCTGTCCACAATGTCGGCGTCTGTCGCAAACTCCCCAAAATCGTTAGCCCAATCGTTCGGCCCACGCTTACGCCACCTATTACGGCGGTAGAACTGCTTTGCCGCCTCCAAAGCTTCCTCATACTGCTCGTCACTTGAACCCTCACGGCGAGGAATTTCAAGAGCGTCAACAACCTCATCCGGCACACCAACAACCACACCTGTAGGAAGGCCCTCTAAAGCCTCGGGAGACAAATCGCTTGGACGCATCCCCACCTGCCCCTGATCAAACTCCTCAGGAAGCAGCTCAAGAGTGATGTCCCTGCCAATAGCAAGAATGTCGTCATTTGAGAAAGGAATTAGCGGATCGGGCATAGAAGTATCGGTGGTAACCTCACGCCACTCGTTATCCCCAATTTTTTCAAAGAAACGAGGATCCATGCCCTCATCGCCAGGTACAGAAACAACCGCGCCAGCAGGAAGTGCAGGAAAATCCTCAGGAGAAATTGGACCACGAGGGAGAGAAGGCGCAGCAGGAGGCCCACTGGGCGGCTGACCCTCCCTGGGAGGCCGACCAGACCCAAACTCACCCACCCTGTCAATTTTCATTAAAGGGTCCAGATTCTGAATTTGAGCGTCCGTAAATATTTTTCCATCCCACCGACGCCACTGGTCAAAACCAATTTTACGGAACTGAGGACCAGGCATAGCAATAAGACGACCTGCCCGACTAACCTCACTACCAATAGGCATCTCCGGAAACAAACTCTTCGACAGTTGACTCAATAAACGTCCTGGGCGGACCTCAGGGCCCGTAGCCAAACCAACAAAAGGAGACCTGTCAGTGCCAGCGGTAGACGCTAGGTTTGCAACCTGCTCATTGGTGAGCCTCTCGCCAGAACTCAAATCCACCCATGCACTAGAACTAATTTTACGAAGCTGCCGCTTCTGACCGCCACCAAACAGACGTGCCAGCGAATTACCCAAAATTTGCTCTATTTCAGAACCAACACGCATATCCGAAATTTCACCCGGGAAAACGCGCCGGCCTGGGATGGGGAAAGGTGCATGCCCCTGGCTAGGTCCCGAGGGCCCCCAAGGACCCTTGCCGGGAAGCCTTCGACCGGGACGGGGACGACGAGGAACAAAAACAGAAGAGGGCACAAAAGGTGGCTTCCCAGGAATCCACATACCTGGCCGAAGATCTTTGGAAATACCATCAAGTGCGGGGAGGCCAGAGCGAGGCCCACCGGGGCGCACTACTCTTGGCTGAGAGGGAAGCGCTGCCTGAGAAGTATCAGAGTTTGCGTCAGCAAGACCAGTAAGTTTGTTGGGCCCTGGAGCCTCACCCCTAGCATACTTTTCCTCATCCTGACGGATGTCCCGCATCAGGTCTGCGTTAGACTGTGTGGCAGAAAAAGTATCAGAATTCTCGGAATCGTTCTCCCGCTCCGCAAAAAAAGCGGGCAGTGCAGGATCAATATCCCCATCAGGCCCAGCACCATCAGTAGAAATTGGGCAATTGTCGCCATCAACAGCCGCCACAAGAGCCCCCGAAGCAGCTACCGCCCCACAGCTACGCTCTGCGGCACGAGCCAGACGAAAATTGTCCATAGCGATAGGAGAATCCCCCGCCCGATCAAATTTTCTGAACCTATAGTTCCCATCAGAAAAAACCGTACCAAAATCAACATCCTCGCCGTAAAACTCTACCTCTTCCGGAGAAGGAGACCAGCTTTCGTCCCTAGAAAACCCCGCAGGAGCCTCAGGACGGACAACCGAATCAAGACCAATAACATCATCGCCCGCCTGTGTACGAGCCCTCACAGGACTCAACCCATTAACAGCCTCAGAACTGGCCAAAAACGCCTTAGAAGCCTCAGCACTCTTGGCCGGAATACGAGCCAAGCTCCCAGGAGCAACCTCCATGTCAAAATAATCCCCATTAGCGTCACTGCCCGACGAAACGGTGCGACCACTAAGCCTACGAACAACACCCTCGTTGTCACGAACTAAGGCACTAATGCCACCACCCATCCAAGCAAAACGACCCTTACGGTCACGACGCTGGAACCGCCAAAAACCTTTATTAGCTCCCATTTTGAAAGCCGCAAGCAAAGCACGAACAGGAACTTCCCCCTGAGGAAGATTCTCAAGCCTAACTCGATAATACTCGCGCTCACTTGAACCATCCTCCGCAAGAAGCATAGAAGCGACCATAGCGCGTACTTCATCATTTTTAATCGCCGGGTCATCCGCAAACCAACGAGCCTTAGCAGCAAGATAATCATGAATACTAAGAGCATGCATCTGCGTAGAACTAGGATGCGCAATGGGAAGCAAATCTGTGTTCTGAGCCGAAGCCGACACAATTTTATTTTTTTGAACCAAAGAAATGTACTGCGAAACACTAGCTAAGGCAGCATGCTTGCGCACCGAAAAAGCCTCAGTGCCCACCTCGCTGAGCGCTCTCCGTGCCACCTCACCAGCAACACCATCAGAAACAGTCCTTGTTCTGACATAGCCATCATTCGCTGCCTGAGAAAGTTTTAGCGCCTCCTCAACAATCTGACTATTCTCATCACTGAAAGAAGTATGCAACCGGCTAGAAGCCACAGGAATATTTTTAGTCATTATACGACTCCCCAATCCTTCGGAAGCAACTCAATATCCGAGCTAGTACGAGGAGAAAGAGCCAACTGCTTTGCCCTCTCATAAGGGTCATCGCCGTCCCTCACAGCACGGAGCCAAGCGGCCTTAATTGCAAATTCCACGTCGTATCCCATGCCCGAAGCTTCCACGAGAGAAACAATTGCTTCCTCCACAGAATTATACTCTACTCCGCTCAGTAGTGATGGGCGCAACTCACCTAGAGCATAAGTAGACGCAAGACAAAGATCCAAAGACGCTTGATTACTCTCATCAAACACGCCATAAGCCAACGCAACCTCAGCAGAAGCAACAAGAAAGCTAGAATCGCTAACAACAACACCGCTAGCAGTCAAAGACGATGCACTCTTCTTAGAAGACTTAGGGTGAGAAGCCGGAAGAAGATCATTATCCTGGGTATACGCGGCCTTAGAAGGCTTCCCCGAACGCAAAAGCTTAAGATACGCATTAACTCTCGCCATAGCCCACGAACCCCGCGTCTGACCAGGACGATGAGAGGTACTATATGCGCCCGCACCACGACGATAAACAGCCTTAAGCATGGAAAGAGTAGCTTTTCTCCCCTGAGAAGCGCTCTTGTTATGGTCCGCAACCTTGTTTTTCAAGCCCGTCTCCGTTTTAGCATCAAAAGAGATAGTTCCCCCACCCGAAGCGGACCCCTTAGGATTTTTAGCAGAACCCTTCCGCTGATCCTTCTTAGGAGCCGGTGTCCTTGCCCCCGAAGACAGCTCATAAGCTGCAGCCTCTGATATTGCAGAAGTCGTCGCAGGGACACAGTTGGGGACCATTCTGCCCCCCTTACCCTTTTTCATACCAATCTGTACATAATCATCCCAGCAAGGATTCTTATAGGCAGCTTCACCCTTTTTTTCATGCTCAGAATCCGCCATTAAAGAGCCATCAGGCATATAGTGAAACCCCTCAGGCGCAGGAGGCCTCTCGTCAGTTTCTTCCGACAAAGGAACACCAGCAGCAGCGGCCACCGTAGCAGGAGAAGCTGTCACTACCCACTGCTTTGTATCTTTAATGGTATCCATCAGTACAACTCATCCCTGTCGAGAGAAGCAGAAAGTTGCCAGCCCCACTTTTTGTGCATATCATCACGGCCAGCAAGAAAATCAGCTATTCCCTGCTCGTTGCAAGCATCCGCAATAGCAAGACATTCACCTACACCATCAATAACAACACTATTAGCAACAATAAGGTCACCCAAAGTTTTCTGCACCGGCCCCATGCAATCCCGCGGAACAATCCGAGACATAGCAACAAAATCTGTAAGTTTAGACGGTGCCATCGCACCAAGTTTACGAATATTCTCCGCAGTAGGGTCAATTGCACCCTGAACATCCTTATAGATTTCCCCAAAAAAATCATGATACTGACTGAAATCTGACCCAGTCACATTCCAATGCGCACCACTAAGCATGAAAGTAAACGTGACGGTGTCACTAAGAACCACAGCCAGTGCATTAACAAGCTCAGGGCTCTTAACGGAATCTTTATGCATCAGGAATACCCACTCCCGGTGGCTCATCACCCTGCTGAGCTCCAGGAGGTGGTGTTGCCTCTGGTGCAGGTTCAGGATCAGGTGCAGGTACGGGCGCAGAAGGCTCAGGAGCGGACGCAGGAGCCCCCTGCCCCCCAGTAGCCTGCTGAAGAATCTGCTCAACCTCAGGAGGAATAGGCCCCGCCGAAGAAGCCTGACTTGCCCCACGAACAGCATCCATAACCTCAGGAGCAACAACCGCAAGAAGAGCCTCAGTAAGCTCAGGAGTAATAACCCCCCGCTCCTGAAGCATCCTCAACGCAAGCTCATTAGGAGTAGGAGCATCCTGATCAGAAAACCCATGCGCACGACGCCACGTATCAAGACTAATCGCCCCACGATCAAACCCCGCATCAGCATCCGCCGCACGGTCATTACGTGTAGCAACCGCAGAAGGGTCATACCAAACAGTAAGACGATTAACGTCCACCTCCGGATACCCACTAGCAATGAGATAAGGACGCAAGTAAACAACCGTAAGTGCGTCAACAATAAGCAACATAAGAGGCTCAATGTGCGCTTTGTACAACGCTTCATCAATTTGTAGAGCGTTGGAGTACTTTACGTTAGCCAAGCCCGTAACAACATCCTTAGGAACGTCAAGACCCTGCAAAATACGTTCCAAAACGCGGTCCGAACGCTCAGCAAGCGCAGGGTCAAAAGAACGCTCAAACTTGAACTGCTTAATAGCATCCCCAAGCTCAGCAGGCCCACGAATAATCAAAGGAACAACAGCGCTGGCCGACTCCTCATCACGAATAGGAGTCGTCATCGCATCCATCAACTGCTCTTCAAACTCGTCCTCCGCCTCCTCCGCAGTAAACGAAGTCCCCACACCATCCTCAGAATCAAAAGGATAATCCGGATCACCCTGCGCTGCAACACTCAACCCATCAGGAAGATACAAAGCGCCAGCGTTAAGGCGAGAGCGAGCAGTTGCACGGAATGTCCTGTTCAGTAGAAGGAGTTCAGCACAGTTGTGGACTACGAGACCGTCTGCAATAAAGTTTTCCGTGTCAGGCACCGTCATGTCCCACACCGTAGCTTCGCCGTCAGGAACAATTGACTTAACTGAAGAGACAACAAAAGGCTGGTCTAAAGAAAGAAGCTCTCTAGCGGACTTGTTCCTTCGCATGGGCAAATCTCCACGTCGATTAGAGGTATTTCCGTACATTTCGAACCTGTGCAATGCCTTAGCATTCAACGTAGGCCTTGTGTTTCCAGCTATGTACATTACTTCAGGGCGCTCCTGTGTCTGCACACTGCTAACCCTGTCTCCGTGCATAATGTGCATGGCACGCACTTGGGACACAAGACTAAAGCTTGCAGAGGAGTACGAATGGTAGCCCTTAGACTTTGCCCCTCCCGAACCATCGGCCTCAAAATAACCTAAAAGAAAGGATTTTTGAACATCTGTAGGAGACGCCCAAATAAGCTCAGGCACTGTTTTCTCGTATGAGTAGACGCCAAGGCCTAGAGAGCGCATATCTGAAGTAAGTGCTTCAGACTTAACTCTAAAATTCCCCCCCTGATGGAAAAAGTGGTCCGCATTCCAGTAGTCCTGAGCAATTTGAACAAGCCTGCTCCGAACTATAGGGTCGAAGTCTGCAACATTTAGGCAATTCTTAGTGTACTTCCCCCTATGAATGTGTCCGTCGCCTGTGACTTGCCCAATAAACCACGCAACATCCTCGTTGATTTCAACACCAGATGGCAAAACCTGCATGTCATAAACAGGAGTCCCAGCGGTCTCGAAAGAGATAAGCATGTCACCCTTAGAGAGCTCATCAACACGAACATATGAGAGCTCGTATTTAGCACTAACACCTTTTTTAGTGGCTGGGTTTGAGTCGCGCAGAACAAGAACAGGGTGATTGCCCGTAGCGCGAATTGAACGGCCTCGAGAAGATACTTTATAGACTGGCTTGACACCCGTAGACCACACGCGGGAAGCCATAGACTGCACCAGCTCGCCAGAGTCTGGGTTCCGAGAGTAAACTAAATCGCCCGCAGAAACATTTTCAATAGGTACAGCGCCTCTAGGTGTGTACACCAAGGTACCCTCAGCGAGACACATGTCTAATAGACCGCGCAAGCTCGAGTCAGCCTCATCCGAAAAGCGAGGGTGCGAACGCCAAATGCGGCCAATAAAAGTAGTCTTAGGCAGAGGCAGCATCCCCGAAGAGTTAGACGCACCCGCCCCACCAATTTGCTCACGACGACCCGCAACACTAAAAGACCCCCGAGAATCAGGGATAACTTCATCCACAGAGCGAATATCCCAACTCTCCGGAGTCCCCGAACCCCTAAGAGCAGGAAACTGCACCAAATAGCACTCACCAGCCACAGAAAGATTCAAAGCAGCATCCTTAAGCAGCCCCGCCTGCCCACCATACGCTGAACTCAAACGCTCAAGAGCCCTATCAGCCGCAGCCGCAAGATCCGGCTCAATAGAACGAGACTCATGAACAGAAACAGCGGCCTGACTCGGATCATCAACAGCGGCAGCAAAAATACGGATACGAGAAACAACAGAAGCAACAAGATTAAAAGCGTACTTAATTTCACCAATAGCGTCATAATACTCCCAAGCCTCAGCCTGCCAAGCACTAGAAGAAGCAGACCGACGAGTCTTAAACTGCTCAAACTCAGACTTATCATTAATGCGAATCTGAGCAGCAGCAGCAGTCATCGTGCGAGGGTGGTTATAAGGAACAGAAGAAGTTGCTGCCTCCGAAAGGAATACGTTCCTTATCGCCGAAGCAGGCTGCGGAATACGCGTATTCGCAACGTACTGAGTAGAACGAGTTGACTTCCTCCCAGAAGAACGCCCACCACGGGTGGGAGTAGGAGGAGCTACCGGCTTTGGAGAAGGCTCAGAAGACTCTGAGTCACCCTTAGTGAAAATTCCCACAAAAACCTCTCGTCAATTGTTGCGGAACATGAAGTCAATCTTTTTCTTCATATGCAGTCAACAGGCCCGCCACTGCCGACGCCGCAAAAACGGCGTAAACAAAAACAAGCACTGGAACAATCATAGCGGATACTACAACTATTGATGCAACCCAAACAGAAGAACACCAATTACATGTTATTAGATACCCAAGCTTACTAGTATGCGGGGGAAACCTACCCCACCAACGATTCCGCGCCGAATCAAAAATAGTATCAGTAGTGACAAGACGAGTAATACGGAAAACAGCAAGAGCAAGGATAGTAAACTCAAAAAAAGTCATGAAGGATCCTGACTTGACGGAATAAAAGCCCCATACGGATTCCAGCCCCTCAACCGAGACCCACACCCGCAGTTCACGTCCTTACCAATAGCAATTATTTTGCCAGAAACCGACCTCACCCTAGAAAGTTTCTTTTCATGGTGCTGCTCCACTATTTTCTCCTTAAACACTAAATTAGGTCCTGTAGGAGTATCAACCGCAATCAAAAGTGTGTCATCAATAATAACCGCACGAGCCCTATCCAGCTTTCTCGTGCCAGAAGGAGCCGGTCCCGTCACGTTCAAATCAGTAATCTCCCCCAGAGACCCAGGAGGAGCCAGCTTAATAAGTGCAGGAAAAATGTCAATGTTTTTCCTCACGCTACAAAAGCCCCACATACTCTGTAGGAACATAAAAATTTGTCCAATCCAGCGCCTCCCTAGCAAGAGGCAAAGGAACAAGAAGAGGCTTTGTCCGATCCGTCACCCCAATAAGCGAATAGATATCTTCCTTCGTGTAAGCAATTCGAGCGTTCCGCCACATACGATTCGAGGTCAAAGAAGTCACCGGAAAAGCCATAGGGTACGGAGAATCCTCAGAAGTCATCGTCTCAAGAAACCTTGAGTTCATCTTTAGAAGATGCTTAGGATTCACCCAAATAACCACCGCCAAGTCTTCTTCCCTATATGTACCACTCGCTGTTTTATATGTCTTCATTTTTTACTCAATCTCTTTGCCATTGCCCTATATGATACCCCAGCAGCCTCCGCAATCGCCACAGTCGGCACACCCATACTTCGTAGTGTAGCGGCAACCGTGGAAAGTTCCTCGTTAGCTTGAGCGAAAGGACTAGAATGTGGTGTTTTTGCCCGATATCTCCTCGCCAAAGCTGCAAGCTCCCGTAACCGAGGCTTAAGATCTTGAGGCACCCCCGGGGACACAGGACGCAAACGAGGAGGCTTTCTGGTAGGTGTTTCAGTGGCAAGAGACTTCTTCTCAGGAAGAGGAACCTCCCTAAACTGCTCAGTATCAAGAGCCCTACGAACCCAAAAATGAATTGTTGTCTTAGGCCTTGGAGGACGCAAAGACCCACCCAAAACACTCAACGACCAACCAGAAAGCCAAAGAGCACGGAGACGCTCTTCGGCCTTATCGCGAGGGAGACTTTCGATAAAAGCCACCTCGTCTACGGGAAGTGAGGGCATTACTCTATTGTACAGGCGTTCTACATAAGCGTACGGAGGGGAAGAAGACGAAGAAGACTCTTGTACGGTATCTGCGTTTATATGAACTATATGTTTTTTTGGATTTTGCCTGCGAGTTGGAACCCCATATATTCAGAGTTTTTTTGAATCGTTTCCGGATTACAGCATGGGGTGGGGTGTGTCAAGTAGGGGGTGGGGCAGTGGGGATACCCCCTCACGAAAAAACTTTTATTTTTTTCTTATACTTGGGAACAGAAAAACTTTTTTATTTATTAGTGAGTGAGTGTGAGTGAGTGTGAGTGAGTGCGAGTGACTAGCTAGGTGTGTGGGTCTGAGGGTAGGTGGGGGTTGGGGTCTG
>Ga0306871_1000027_pt1 | contig 58321 bp, 44 predicted proteins | sample AntRauMeHopE1497_FD_190447 | JGI IMG/M metagenome (GOLD analysis project Ga0306871, IMG submission 190447) | Saline lake microbial communities from Rauer Islands, Antarctica - Metagenome Hop E1 #497 (v2) (version 2) | ecosystem: Environmental > Aquatic > Non-marine Saline and Alkaline > Saline ... | reverse complement strand
CATTTAGTGATTGATTATTTTGTGAAATTGGGAAGTTTACAGCGGACAGCGGACAGCGGACAGCGGACAGCGGACAGCGGAATTTTTGAAATATTTATAGGTAAGTTAAAACCTTTTTTTAAAAAATAATTATGGCTTTGACACCGTAATTCTCGTCATTCATTCTTACCAAATCTAACGCAATTTCTGTGAATCCATCATTATCCAATCCGCCGATGTGGAGAAATTTGCATACGTACTGAAAGTTTTTGAAACAATGATAAACTGCCGAATTTAGATTCCAGATTACACAAACTGTTAACGCAGTTCGCTGTCCGTAATAACACTCTTAAAACGGCGATTTAGTCAATTTTTCTGTCTTAAATTGCCCGTCCGCTAGCTGTACAACAAACCACTGCTCTTGTTCTGGAGAGTAAAAATAATCTTTGAATGGGGCTAAAGTTTTTGTTCCCATTAACTGCTCTGTCATGTCGCGCTTGATTTGCGCAAGTCTATCAACCCAACGGTTCCCACCTACCCAAACCAAGCCTTGACCAAAAGGTCCGTTTATATCTAATAACATCACCGGAATACTGTCATTCACTACAAAGCGGTATTCAAATTGGATGGTTGCGCCTTCTGAGCGACCGAATTTTTTTTCTTCAATTAGGTCTTTTACTGTTTTTGTTGGCGCCCCAAAAACCTGCTGCAGCCTAGCTCTTAGCTCGGTTGTAGGTAAATTGTCTATCACAGATACTTGTCTATTAAAACCCTGACCTGTCCAAATCATACCATCAAAGCGTCTATCAAAAGTAGAAGCATCGGTGTTTTCTACCTTTTTAAAAGTGCTTTTTTCGAATAATCCTTGCGCTTGCACCGTATTTACAAAACCGATACAGAAGATAAGAGCGATATAAATGGGTAGATACTTTCTCATTTTCTTGGGAATTAAATTGATGTGGTTGATAGTGATGTAAGACTATTTTTTGTCGGTATCCATGGAAAGAACAGCTAAGAAAGCCTCTTGTGGAATTTCCACACTTCCCACTTGTTTCATGCGTTTTTTTCCTTCTTTTTGCTTTTCAAGAAGTTTACGCTTTCGGGATATATCGCCACCATAGCATTTAGCAGTTACATCTTTTCTCATTGCACGAATTGAATCTCTAGCAATAATTTTACTTCCTATAGCTGCCTGAACGGCTACTTCAAACATTTGTCTGGGAATAAGTTCCTTCAACTTCCCGCAGAGAGCACGGCCCATATAGTAGGATTTATCTCTGTGAACAATACAAGAAAGTGCATCAACAGGATCTCCGTTAAGCATAATGTCTAACTTAACTAGATCGCCTTTACGGTAGTCTAACAGTTCGTAGTCAAGTGATGCATAGCCTTTGGTTCCACTTTTGAGCTTGTCGTAGAAATCAAAAACTACTTCTGCCATAGGTATCTCATAGATAATCTCTACGCGGTTATTCTGCATAAAAGATTGATTGATGTAGATTCCTCGACGCTCTTGGCAGAGCTTCATGATATTGCCGATAAACTCAGCTGGGGTAATAATACTGGCTTTAATGTAAGGCTCAAATAAAGTCTCAATTACGCCTCTATCTGGCATAGTAGATGGGTTATCTACTTTTGTTTCAGTGCCGTTTGTTAATAGCACGCGATATTCTACGTTTGGCACTGTGGTAATGATATCCATATTGAACTCTCTGTCAAGGCGTTCTTGGATAATTTCCATGTGCAGCATTCCCAAAAAGCCCGCTCTAAAACCAAAGCCTAGCGCTTTCGAGGTTTCTGGTTCATAGCTCAAGGAAGCATCGTTCAGCTGTAGTTTCTCTAAAGCAGAGCGCAAATCTTCAAAATCTTCTGCATTGGTAGGGTAAATACCAGAGAATACCATGGGTTTAACTTCTTTATAGCCTGTGATGCTTTCAGTGGCTGCATTTTTAACAGTGGTTATGGTATCGCCCACTTTAACATCTTGCAAACTCTTAACTGAGCCAATGACATAGCCAACTTCTCCTGCTTCAATATAAGCTGACGGGTCATTTTTAATGCGTAAATAGCCCACTTCTTCAGCAATATATTCTAGACCCGTTGCCATGAATTTAAACCGCTCACCTTTACTTAGCTTGCCTTCCATAACACGCACGTAAGCGACAGAGCCTCTGTAGGTATTGAATACTGAATCGAAGATTAGCGCTTTTAGGGGTTTCTCGCTTTCTTGCTTTGGCGCTGGTACACGCTCACAAATTGCTTCTAATAAGGCATCTACACCTAGGCCAGATTTACCAGAAACATGTAGTATATCTTCATAATCACAGCCTATTAAATCAACTATTTGTTGTCCAACAGCTTCTGGCTCGGCTCCGGGTAGATCAATTTTATTTAATACAGGAATAATCTCCAAGTCTTGATCTATTGCCTGATAAAGATTAGAAATAGTTTGCGCCTCTACACCTTGAGCAGCATCTACAACTAAAATAGCCCCTTCACAGGCTTTGAGAGCTCTAGATACTTCGTATGCAAAATCTACGTGACCTGGGGTATCTATTAAATTGAAAATAAACTTGTCGCCGTTTGGTCGTTTATAGTCCATTTTAACGGCATGACTCTTAATGGTAATTCCGCGTTCACGTTCAAGATCCATACTATCAAGTAATTGATCTTGCATTTCACGAGCGGAGATTGATCCGGTAATTTCTAAAATGCGGTCAGCAAGCGTAGATTTGCCGTGGTCTATGTGAGCAATAATGCAAAAGTTGCGAATATTCTTCATGTATTAAATAGAAGCAGCCTAAAGTGGTTGTGAGATATAAAGCAAACCAAAGTGATTTTGAGATAGCTTAATAAAATACAAAACAACAGACACTCTTTTGTAATTCATTCTTTTTAAAAGGATTATCAAATTAGTAAAGGCAAGATGAAAATTTAGTACCTTAGCAGCGCAATTTGTCAAAGTTGAGCACACAAGTACTCAAACTCTTGTTCAACTGTTAATAAATAATCGCTTCAAGCTATTATAGCTTTATCTTTAAGCACTTAATTATTGATTAAGCTGTTTTAATCACTCCTCTTCGAACATTCAGACATAATATCACAAAAATGATTGCCTCTACAGAGCACACCAGTCTACGCATTGCTATTCAAAAAAGTGGCCGGCTGACCGACAAAACGTTAGATCTACTTAAAGGAATTGGTTTCCGCTTTGACGATTACAAAAGAAACTTGATTGTTAAAGCCCGTAATTTTGATGTAGAATTGCTGCTACTAAGAGATGATGATATTCCTGAATATGTTCAAGATGGTGTTTGCGACCTAGGATTTGTTGGTGCAAATGAGCGTGCTGAAAAAGAAGCCGATATTAAAGTGCTAAGAAAACTAGACTATGGTATCTGCCGTTTAGCCGTAGCAGCGCCTGTAAATGGTTCCATAAAAACGGTTAAAGATCTTGAGGGAAAGCGTGTTGCAACCTCTTATCCAGTTTTAACAAAAAATTATTTAGCTGAGCATGGCGTTCAAGCCAAGATGGTAGAAATATCTGGTGCTGTTGAAATTACGCCTAGATTGGGTGTAGCAGACGCTGTAGCCGATTTGGTTTCAACGGGTGGAACACTGAAAGCCAATGGGCTCAAAGAATTGTTTACCATTTTTGAGTCAGAAACGGAACTAATTCAAACAAACCGACCTTTAGATGAAGCCAAAGTATCTTTAATCGATAAACTGTTACTTAGAATTGATAGCCACAAAACGGCGCAAAAATCACGTTATATCATGATGAACGCACCAAGAACAGCGCTTAGTACTATTCAAGGAATTGTGCCAGCTATGCAAAGCCCTACTGTTGTGAACCTTGCAGGCGACGATGAGAATATTGCCATCCATACTGTTATTCCTTACGATCAATTTTGGGTAATCATGGAAAAACTAAAAGACGCTGGTGCACATGATATTGTGGTGCTACCAATTGAAAGCATGATTCTCTAAGCACATAAAATACCTTGCCAAAAATGGATTTTTTAAAGACCTATAACCTGCAAGATTTAACCGACGTTGCAAAAAACAAACTCATGCAACGTCCAAAGTTAGATCTAGCCTCTATTGGCAAAATTGTTGAGCCTATTGTAGAAAATGTTAGAATTAATGGCGATAAAGCCGTTTTAGACTACACAAAACAGTTCGACCATGTAGAACTTAAAAGTCCACTTTACGCACTTAATGAGCTAAATGTAGTTTTACCCGTGAAAGTAAAAGCGGCAATAGATTTAGCTTACAACAATATTTATGCCTTCCACCAAGCGCAACAAGTAAAACCGCTTATTGTTGAAACCATGCCAGGCGTAATTTGCAAGCGAGTGACCAGAGCTATTGAACGTGTGGGACTTTACGTACCAGGTGGAACGGCCATTTTACCCTCAAGTGCGCTTATGTTGGGAATTCCTGCACAAATAGCCGGCTGTAAAACCATCGTGATGGCTACTCCGCCCCGAAGTGATGGTAGTATTGCGCCAGAAGTAGCTTATGTGGCAAAAAAAACGGGTGTCACACACCTATTATTAGCTGGTGGTGCTCAGGCTGTTGCGGCAATGGCTTATGGCACTGCTAGCATTCCCAAAGTTGACAAGATTTTTGGCCCTGGAAACCAATATGTCACGGCTGCAAAAATGATGCTGCAAAATAGTGAGGCAATGATAGCTATTGATATGCCAGCTGGGCCTTCTGAAGTGTTGGTTATTGCCGACAAAACAGCAAATTTTGAGTTTGTAGCAGCAGATTTACTCTCCCAAGCAGAGCATGGTAAAGATTCTCAAGTGGTATTAGTGGCTGTCAAAGGCTTTGATTTAGATCAGCTAGAAACCGCCTTAGCGCATCAACTTAGCTTTCTTAATCGTGCAGAAATTGCCAAAGAAGCACTGAAAAATAGCTATAAGCTTATCGTGAATACGACAAATGAAGCTATGGCTTTTTCTAACGAATACGCCCCAGAACATCTGATTATTCAAACCGACGAAGCCGAATTTTTAGCCGAGCAAGTAATTAATGCTGGCTCGGTTTTTATTGGCTCATGGACCCCCGAAAGTGTAGGCGACTACGCCTCAGGCACCAACCATACCCTTCCCACTTATGGGTATGCTAGAATGTATAGCGGCGTAAATTTATCGGCTTATCAAAAGTTTATAACCATGCAGCAACTAAGCGAAGAAGGTATTAAAAATATTGGCCCAGCTGTTGAAACCTTGGCAATTACAGAAGGCTTAGATGCACATGCTTTAGCTGTAACGCTGCGACTAAATGCACTTAAAAATTAATTTCGGCTTTTTACCACTTCATGGCTAATCAAACTCCTTTTAATGCAGACGACTTGGTTCGTCCGAATATTCGCAAATTAATACCTTACCGTAGTGCAAGAGATGATTTTAAGGAAGGTGTTTTACTTGATGCAAATGAAAACCCATTTCAGAATCCAGCAGGTTCAGAGGCAGAGCTAAATAGATATCCAGATCCACATCATATTTCCTTAAAAGCAAAACTAGCGCCCATGAAAGGTGTTAGGCCAGATCAAATTTTTTTAGGGGTGGGAAGCGATGAAGCCATAGATTTAGTCTTTAGGGTTTTCTGCCGGCCTGGCATAGATAATGTTATTATTACGCCGCCTACTTATGGCATGTATAAAGTTTCTGCAACTATCAATGATGTAGAAGCGCGTTCAGTGCTGCTGACGCCAGATTGCGATTTGAACGCTGATGATGTGCTTCAGCAAGTTGATGCGAACACCAAAGCTATATTTTTGTGCTCGCCTAATAATCCGACCGGAAATGATTTAAAGGCCGAAGAAATTGAAAAAATCTTGACCTCTTTTAATGGAATAGTTATAGTTGATGAGGCTTATATAGACTTTGCTGATCGCTTAAGTTGGAATCACAGGCTCAAAGATTTTCCGAACTTGATGATTCTTCAAACCTTTTCTAAGGCTTTTGGGCTTGCTGGATTGCGTGTAGGAATGGCTTTTGCGAATGCACCTATCATTTCTTGGTTCATGCGCGTGAAATCCCCTTATAACTTGAATATAATCAGTTTACAACTAGCAGAAAAAGCCTTGGAGAATGCTCATTTAGTACGCGAAAATGTGGCTTTACTTCTGCAAGAGAGATCTCGTTTACAGAGTTACATACTAACAAAAAAAGAAATACAAAAATGCTGGAAAAGCGATGCTAACTTTCTGCTTTTCCGCATTCCCAACGCCTATGAAATTTATCAACAACTAGCCAAACTTGGGGTTATCATTCGCTATAGGGGAAATGAGCCGCATTGCGAAAATAGCCTACGTTTAAGTATAGGTACGCCAGATGAAAACAATCAATTTATGGCAGCATTTGACCAATGTTTGCAGCAGCATAAGTAATTTCAATACAATGAAATCGTTACAGTACACATTATGAAATCCATTTTTTTTGAAGGCCATGTTTTTTTACACGAAGATTTTGTCTTCCCAAAAAACGCCATATCTGCCCTATATCGCTTAAAAGCAGCTGGTTTTGCCCTAGGCTTTGATATGCAACATCTTCATGATGAGCAGCAATTAATTCTCGTTCAAGAATCGTTTGTAGACGAAACCGTTACAGCAGCAACGGCCACATTAGTAATCAGGAAAAATGAGCGAAATGGGATGATCCTAATTTCTGGAACAGATATTTCAGAGGTTTTTACAGGTAATGATTGGATGGAGCTGATTGATGATATCATTTTCCCAGACCGTATTGCGCATATTGAACGCAATACCAACGAGACCCAAATAATGCTGAGCGTAAATTTAGATGGTAATGGCGATTGTGACATTAAAACGGGCTTGTACTTCTATGACCACATGCTGCATCAGATTGGGAAGCATTCACTTATAGATTTATACATTAATTGTAATGGCGATTTAGAAGTAGATGAACATCATACCATTGAAGATGTAGCCATAGCGCTTGGCCAAGCATTAAACAGCGCAATTGGTGATAAACGAGGTATTGAACGATATAGTTTTCATCTTGCTATGGATGAAACCAAATCTGAGGTTGCACTTGATTTATCAGGTCGGCCATATTTAGTATTTGAAGGGGATTTTAAGCGCGAGTATGTAGGCGACTTCCCACTTGAAATGCTTAAACATTTTTTTCATACCCTAGCTATTCACTTGCAAGCCACTTTACATATTAAAGTGAATGGGGAAAATGAACATCACATGATAGAATCCTGTTTTAAGGGTTTGGCTGTATCTTTGAAACATGCTATTAGCAGGAGTGAACGAACTATCGGAAAATTGCCTTCTTCAAAAGGAATTCTCTAACAACAAATTCACACAGCGTGCGCAAAAAAACTGTATGATTGCGATAATTGATTATGAAGCAGGTAATATTGCCTCAGTGAAAAATGCATTGTCCCGTTTTGGGGTCGATTTTATTCTTACAAATGATACTGAAGAACTTGATAAAGCAGATGGGATAATTTTTCCGGGTCAAGGGCATTTTGGTACAGCTATGCAAGCATTGAAGCGTAGCGGAGTAGAACAATGGTTACTAGAAACCACCAAGCCTGTTTTAGGTATTTGTGTGGGCATGCAACTGCTATTTGAAGGCAGTGCTGAAAGCGATGAAAAAGGTTTAGGAATTATCCCTGGCCATTTAAAACACTTTGATAAAAAAGAAGTTAAAGTTCCACACATGGGCTGGAACACGCTTCAAATGGAGCAAAGCCACATTGTGCTAGATAACTTTTGTACGAATAGTCACTTCTATTTTGTGCACAGTTTTTACGCGCCAGTAAGCAATTATACCGTGGCCAGCTGCAACTATCAAGAGAAGTTTAGCGCCGTTGTGGTAAAAGACAATTACTTTGGCGTTCAATTTCATCCAGAAAAATCTGGACGTGAAGGAGCATTACTCATTCAGAATTTCATGCAGCACTTAGTTCTTTAATGAAATAAGTTGGGATTTGGCGCAAACACACCCTATTTTTGCGCTTCATAACCTATATGTTCCCAAAATTGATTATCAATGCCTTTTCATGTTATTCCCGCCATAGATTTATTAGATGGCAAAGTAGTTCGCCTACATCAAGGCGACTATAAAAAAGCCACCATCTACAGCGATGACCTACTTCCGATTGCAACGCAATTTAAAGAAGCTGGCTTCAACCACATTCATATTGTAGATTTAAATGGCGCTAAGGAAGGCAGATTTGTGAATTTGCAGCAAATTTTAGAAGTCAAAGAAAGCTTAGGCATTAGCGTACAAACGGGTGGTGGCGTGCGTAGCATTAGTGATATTGAGCTACTACTAGAGTCTGGCATCAATCGCGTTATTTGCACCTCTATGGCCGTTGAAAAAGAAGATGAATGGTTCACTGCACTGCAACGCTTTGGCGGCGAACGCTGTATTCTTGGTCTTGACATAAAAGACGGTAAAATTGCTTACGGTGGTTGGCTTAAAACGATTAAAGAGCCTGTAAATCAGATACTTGAACGACATATTAACGCTGGTGTGAAAACCATATTATCTACGGATATATCTAAAGACGGAACCCTAGAGGGCCCCAATCAAGAGCTTTATTTATCGTTACAAAAAGAGTTCCCTACAGTAGAAATTATTGCATCTGGCGGGGTGGCAAATAAATCCGATCTTCTCAAGTTAAAAGAGAATAAGTTCTACGGTTGTGTTGTAGGTAGAGCTTTCTACGAAAACCAAATTACCTTAGAAGATATGATGGACGTTCATAGCGCTGAATATTAAGTACTAAAATAAATAGCTCAAAAAGTTCAATTTGTTATTAATAAACACCTGTTACCACTTCCGAAACGCGTTCTGGTTGTAACTCATAAACAATATTCCCTTCATGCAAGAATAGATGTTCTCCGTACTCCTTAAGAGCATTTGAGACGCTTTGATCCATCCCATCATCATTAGTTAAAGGGCTCAGGCGTTGAACACTACTTACCCCGTCTACACAAAATCCTATAGTTTGGCTGCCAGCCCAAAGTACAACAACTAAGCTTTTATTGAACTCTGCGTACGTTTTTTCAAACTCATCAAATAGTTCAATCATTGTTTTTAACTCAGTATTTCTTTTTGCTTTAACTAAGGCAATAGCTTCGTCTTTTTGGCCATTTTCTACCAATTCTAAAGCCTTTATTGCAACATTGTGAATGGCATTATGAGGTTGTTCAAAACGTGATAGTACTAATTGTAAGGTCTTGTTATCAGTTTTAAAGCTGTAGAACCATTGACCAAACTTACATTTTTTTGGATCTGTTTGAAGGCTGAAATCTTCTCCGTTAATTATGCAATGCTCAAGTGTATTAAGCCAGTTTATGTGATCTTCTTTTCTTTGCTCTAAAGATTCTACCATCTCTTTTGTCTGCTCACTTAGCGTTTTATAACCAAGAAAATGGCGTAGATCTATTAAACTTATTACTGTATCCCTAAAACTGATAGCACCCGAAATGGAAGGCGCCGCATTTGGAATAGTTTTTAGTTTGGAAAGTCTTGAAATGTTTAAAACTTGAGAGGTAGGAACAGCAAAATTGATGTTTTCTACTTGCGCTAACAGATAAGTTTCTTCGTGTAGAGTTTGTTTTTTTTGCATAAAAATAAAGAATGGGTACCCCCAGTAATTAATTAAATGAACCAAGATTTAGTCGAACACCAAATTGCACATTTTGTAGTGCTGTTGCATCATTATTCAACCCACCATTTAATTCAATAAAGAATAGCCCATCAATTTCTTGAGGTTGATAAGAAATTCCTAATGGTATTAGGAACGGGTGTAAAGAAGAATCTCCAAAAAATGGTTGATACAGTAAACCTGTATAGATATTGAACTCATTTACTTGATACCTAATATTATAGGAAGCTTTTAAGCCAAGATCGTTCCAGTATTGCACTCCATACTGAAAAAAGGTCATAATTGGGTACTCATCAGACTTTAAATGAGGCTCTTCTAAGTGCCCTCCTATAAAAACACTTTCGCCTAGCATGCCCAACTTTACGGATAAATCTCTATACGAAGATAAGCCGTACCTACCTCTAAAAAATAGTATAAAATCATCTGCTTCTGTTAAAAATACAGGTTGCACAGAAGCTGCTATTCTTGACTTTTTAAAAGAGTTTCCATTTGAAAAAATACCGTCTTGGGCAAAAAGTTCACCACTAAAACTAGCAGCAATTAAAAGGATAAAAGCAATTTTTAAGATTTTCATAAAAAATTAACGTGATTAGTATTATTTATAAATTACTGATTCAACTGGCGATATAGGCAAATTCATCATTCGTTGATATACCTGAATTAGCGCTACAACATCTTTCTGGCAGTACTCTGTTATTTGTTCAAGTCCGCCGTCTGTTTGGTAAACACCATGCACCATACTTCCGTCCATCTCATCTTTAGGAGTTGGAACTTGAAGTATTTCTGCTAATAAAGCTAAGGATGTGAAGTTTTTTCTGTCGCCAAATTTCCAAAGCTCCATTGTATCGATGTGAGCTACTTCCCAGGGCTTTTTTCCCATTATTTGGAGGATATATGGTATGGGAATGGCATTAACTATTAATCGTCTGCATATATATGGGAAGTCGAACTCCTTGCCATTATGTGCACATAAAAGATTATTGTTAGGCAACTTTTTTAGCAATTCACAGAAGCCTTCAAGTAAAGATTTCTCATCGTGCGAAGCAAAGGATTTAATGTGTATCTCTTGGTTGTCATGTATTTGGTGGACAATACCTACAGAGATGCAGACAATTCGGCCAAACTCAGCGTAAATACCGGCTCTATTAAAAAGCTCTTCTGAGCTCATTTCACCTGTTCTATCTACGTTTGCGGCTTTATGATCCCAAAATGGTTGCAAACCTTGCGGCATATCTTGATAAGAAGGCGCACACGGAATGGTTTCAATATCTAAAAAAAGAATTTTTTGGATGTCGGTAGTCATAGCTTGTTGGTGTACTGAACGTTAGTAAGTTACGTCTTAAATATTACTCAACTTCTGCTAATTTTCTAAGCGATTTTCCTCTCGGTTGACCTTCTCTAATAGCAAGTTGGCCACAACCGGCGTCAATATCGTCGCCCCTACTTCTTCTAACGGTTGCACGAACCCCATGAGTTTTCAAATATCCTAAAAATTCGTCTAATCGTTCTTCAGATGCGCGCTCTAGGGTAACGCCTTTCACATTATTGTACATTATTATATTCACTTTACTACTTGCCCATGAACAGATGGTAGCCAAGTGTTTAGCATCTTTTTTTCCATCATTAAAACCGCTAAATAACAGGTATTCATAGGTTATGCGTTTATCTAATTTTTCTACAAAGTAGCGCACAGCTTCCTCTAATTTCACCAAATCTAGCCGCTCATTTACCGGCATTATCTCATTTCGCTTTACGTCGTCTGCCGCATGCAATGATATAGCTAGGTTGTACGGGTGGCCTTCATCTGCCCACTGCATAAGTTTATCGGTTAAGCCAACAGTAGAAATAGTGATACGTTTTGGGCTTAAGTCTATAGACCTTTTATCGCAAATTATGGCCGCAGATTCCATAACGGAAGCATAATTATGCAGTGGTTCGCCCATTCCCATATATACAATATTGGTGATGCGCTTGCCATAGGTTTGTAGGCTCACATTGTTTACGTGCACAACTTGATCTACAATTTCGCCATGGCTTAGGTTTCTGAAAAAGCCCATTCTACCTGTTGCACAAAAGGTACATCCAAAAACACAGCCCACTTGGGAAGAAATACAAACAGTTAGACGATCTGCAACGCCATCTTCAAAAAACTCAGGGATGAGTACCGCCTCAACTTTACGATCGTCTTCAAGCGCAAAAAGAAATTTGATGGTTCCGTCTAAGGATCGTTGCTCTTGAACGGGTTTTAGAGATTTTATAAAAACTTTTTCTGTTAGCTCTTCCCGCAGTTGTTTAGATAAATTGGTCATTTCTTCTACACTGTGTATCTGTTTTTGATACAGCCACTGGAAGATTTGATCGGCTCTAAAGCGGGGTAATCCCCATTCAGCACATTGTTTTTGTAGTTGATCGCGATTTAGCGATTTGAGGTCGATAAGTGAAGTTGTTTGGCTCATATATATTAAGATAAGAAGCTTTAGCTGAAGGCGAAGAACAATTTCTTTCTTCAACTATTACTTAATGTGCTTTCTTTTGCTATTCACTGCTTTTTACTATTTCTGCGTTGAGTACAAGCTTAGAAGCCGTATCTTTGCAAAAATTTATAAACCTATATTTGTTATCTACCTATACTCATGAGCAAGTACGCATTTAATGTTGGAATATTAGGCGCAACTGGCGCTGTTGGTCAGAAATTCATTCGTTTACTACAAAACCATCCATGGTTTACCATAACAGCTTTAGCCGCATCTGAGCGCTCTGCTGGTAAAAAATATGCAGAAGCCGCTAATTGGGTAGAAGATGTTCCGCTATCAGACTATATCGCTAATTTAACGGTTAAAACCTCATCCCCAGAAACTGTTAATAATGTGGATTTTGTTTTTTCAGGATTAGACAGCTCTGTTGCTGGTGAAATTGAACAGGCTTTTGCTCAGGCGGGCATTCCTGTTATTTCCAATGCCAAAAACCATAGGATGTTAGATTATGTTCCGCTGTTAGTTCCTGAAGTAAATCCTGATCATCTGAGGCAAATAGAATTCCAAGAGAGCTATCAAAAAAATGGCGGTTTTATTATAACCAACCCAAATTGTGTTACAGTACCTTTAACTCTGGCTTTGAAACCCATTCAAGACGCTTTTGGAATTGAATCTTTAGTAGTTACAAGCTTACAGGCTGTGTCTGGCGCTGGATATCCGGGCGTGCCATGTTTAGATATTCTTGGCAATGTTATTCCATTTATTGACGGAGAAGAGCCAAAAGTTGAAACAGAAGGGTTAAAGATTTTGGGTTCCTACCAAGAAAATGGCACGGTTCTTAATGCATCCATTCCAATGCAGGCTACCGCAACTCGTGTTCCCACAATAGACGGTCATCTTTTGTCTATGATGTTTAATACTACAAAAAAAGCCTCTTTAGAAGAGTTAATTTCAGCAATTGAACAGTTTAAAAATCCAATTGCTGAGCTGAATTTACCTTCGTCTCCAGAAAAAACCGTGGTGTATTACCACGATGATCGTTTCCCACAGCCAAGAAAACAAGCTATGCAATATGGCGGAATGGCTTGTCATGTTGGTAGGGCTAGAACAGGTACGGTGCTGCACTTCAGCTTAGTTGCAATGGCACATAACACCATTAGAGGCGCCGCAGGTGGGGCAATACTCAACGCTGAGCTTCTAGTAGAAAAAGGCTATATCAAAAATGATAATTCGTCTATTTAATCCCGATTTAGGAATTCGTTAAAATGGTTATTAAATACAATTTATGAGTACTAAAGAATTGCAATTTGGGTTAATCGGTTACGGTAAAATGGGCGCTCCGCTGGTGCAAGCCATCGAAAAAAGGGGGCATAAAGTAGCCCTAATTATAACTGAAGAGTCTGATTCAGATTGGTCTGTAAGCGGCATTGACGTTTTTATTGATTTTAGCACAGCTTCAGCATTGTCCCAAAATCTTAGCAAAATATCTGCTAGCAGAGTGCCCATGGTTATTGGAACAACTGGGTGGAATGCTAAAATCAAAGATTATGAGAAAATTCTAGCAGAAAACCGTTCTGGCGCCATTTGGAGTGGCAATTTTTCTATTGGGGTAAACCTATATTGGAATATGCTAGAACAAGCAGTTCAACAAATGCGCCGTTTTGAGAATGGCTATGATGTTTCTGTTGCTGAACGCCACCATCGTTTTAAGATTGACGCGCCTTCAGGCACTGCAATCCGAACTGCTGATATCATTTTAGACGGTTCTAGTACAAAAAATAAAATGGTTACTGATGTAACTAGCCATGCACCTGAAAAAAATGAAGTTCATGTTGGCTCAATCAGAGGTGGTTATCATCCTGGTCAGCACACTGTTACTTGGGATAGCGAGTTTGATACTATTGAATTCAGGCATTCGGCTAGAAATAGAGATGGTTTTGCAATGGGTGCCGTTATAGCTGCAGAATTTATTGTAGATAAACAATTACGCGGTTTATTTCCCTTTTCAGATATCTTTAGTGAATTGAAATTTTAACAACCTTTGGGTTTTGTGGGAATTTTCGTTTCACAATAAGTTGACTATACGTACCTTTAAGAATGAATATCAATCAATTGGTTATTACCTCCTAAGTCATGGATACCACGCAATCACAAAAAGCCTTTGTAGGCACTCATACAGCTATTATTACTCCTTTTGCAAAAGACGGAAGCGTTGATTGGAAGGCATTCAAATTTCTGATAGATAAGCAAATTAATGCGGGCGTAGACGGAATTGTATTTGTAGGAACAACAGGAGAAAGTCCCACGTTAACGCATAAAGAACACAACGAATTACTTTACAAATCGGTGGAACTGGTAGATGGGCGTAGCGCAGTAATTCATGGTACGGGTTCAAATGCCACGCAAGAATCCTTAGATTTTGCCAAGATTGCTGCTAAAACAGGCGCAGATGCTCAGTTAGTTGTGAATCCCTATTACAACAAACCTACTCAAGCGGGGCTGAAAGCCCATTTCGAGGCTATTGCCGATGCTACAGACTTGCCAGTAATTCTTTACAACATTCAGGGTCGATCTGCTATTAATCTAGAAACAGATACGCTCTTAGAACTAGCTGAACATGAGAATATCGTGGCTGTTAAAGAAGCAAGCGGCAACTTTGCACAGATTACCGAAATTATTCGCTTTGCGCCTTCAGATTTCACCGTTCTTTCTGGCGACGACGGACTTATTCTGTCTTTTATGGCCGCTGGCGGAGATGGCTTAATTTCAGTTATTGGTAATGCCATGCCAGCAACTACTGCTCATTTAATTAATCTGTGTTTAGCCAATAAATATGAAGCAGCTAGAGAGCTTTACTTCCTAATTTATGATTTACTTCAAGATGTGGGTAGAGAAACAAACCCCATTCCTATTAAAGCATTAGTAAGTCTATTATTCCCAGATAAAGTATTGTCTGGCATGCGCTTACCAATGACCCCGCCAACGCCTAAAACCTTAGAGGCCTTGAAAGGATACCTTGGTTCAATCACCGAAATCGAAGCCGCTATGTTAGAGTTACATTTGGCCCAGGCAGAAATATAATTTTTACGTATTTATTGAATAATTAAAGACATGAATTTACACGAATTGCAAAGTAAAATTGAAGCTTGGTTTAAAGAAAAACTCGCAACAGCCCCAGACACTTTTTTTGAACTGTTTGAACAATTCTTGAAGGCCTTAGAGAATGGAGAAATTCGTTCAGCAGAAAAATCAGCAAGTGGCCAATGGAAAGCTAATTCCTGGGTAAAAGAAGGCATTCTTTTGGGATTTAAATATGGGGTGAACCAACCATTGAAAAGTGGAGAAGGCTTTCATTTCTTCGACAAACACACCTACCCAATTCAGCCAACTGCAGGACATAATAAAAACATTAGAATTGTGCCTGGTGGTTCCTCTGTACGCCGAGGTGCTTATGTTGGGGCAAATGTGACCATGATGCCGCCAATGTATATCAATGTTGGCGCCTTTGTTGATGAAGGAACCATGATAGATTCGCATGCTTTGGTTGGCTCTTGCGCTCAGGTTGGGAAGAATGTGCATCTTAGCGCTTCAGCGCAGCTTGGTGGTGTTTTAGAACCCATAAATGCTACCCCTGTTATAGTTGAAGACAACTGCATGATTGGCGGGAATACCGGTATTTACGAAGGAACACAAATTTTAGAGGGCGCTGTTATTGGTTCTGGCGCAGTTTTAACCAGATCAACACCACTTTTCGATTTGGTTCATAACACCATTATTCGTGGAAGCAAGGATCAGCCGTTGATTGTTCCAAAAGGCGCCGTTGTTGTGCCTGGATCTAGATCTATTAAAGGGCAAGCCTTTTCTGAGGAGCACGGTTTATCGGTTCAGACACCGTTAATTATCAAGTACAGAGATGATAAAACGGATACAGCAACCAAGCTTGAAGCCTTATTGCGATAAGTAAAAGCTCAGTTTAAAATGTATTATTAAGGGGAATCGGGAAACTGAGGCCCTTTTTTAATTCGTACCTTTTTTATATGGTGGTATTTGGATTATGAAAGCTGATATTCATTAAAAAAGATAAAAACAACATTATACTATTGAATACGTCGCAAGTACTTTGTTTATTTAATACCTATGCTTTAGATATATATCATCTTTTATAAATTGAACCATGCCAAATGTTTTAGTACCCATTGCTGAAGGAACCGAAGATTTAGAAGTGGTGACCATCATTGATCTTATGCGGAGAGCTGGTTTTATGGTTTCTGTAGTTTCTGTTATGACGGGCGAAAAACTGGTTAAATGTGCCCGAGGAACTCGGATTATGGCAGATTTTGAGATAAATGATGCTTCATTAGAAGAAGAGCGTTGGGATGCTATTGCACTTCCTGGCGGAATGCCTGGTGCAGAGTATTTGGGGAAATCTACCAAACTCATAAACTTGCTTCGCAAACAAAACCGAATGCATAGAACCATTGCGGCTATTTGTGCTGCTCCAGTGGTAGTCTTAGAGAGAAACGGACTTATAGGTGGCCGGAATGCTACCTGTTTCCCTGGCATGGAAAATGAGCTCATGACCTTCAAAAGAGAAAATGTAGTTGCGGATAGAGAACTGATAACTAGCCAAGGTCCAGCCACAGCTATCGAATTTTGCTTGAAAATTATTAATCACTTGGGCGGGAAAACATTGCGAGATCGAATTGCCACTGACGTGCTGTTTGAGGTTTGAGGTTTGAGGTTTGAGGTTTCCCTAAAAAAGTTATGTCCTTGTTGTACAAATAGTTACATTTTTTTAAAGAATTTTTTTCTCATTGCTTGGAATAAATTAAAACCTCTCACCTGAGCAAAGCGACACCTCACACCTATAACCTAAGTAAGTGCGAAGCAATTACGACACCTACCCCATATAAACGCCTTTCCCATTGGGTTTCCAGCTGTTTAGCACTTTCAAGTAATTAGCGCGCTCAAAGGCCGATGGTTCAGCTACATTTTCATAACTCATACTCCCTTTCATCTCTTCCACGCTTTTATAATCTCGCTCAGTCATCCAATGTTCCACATCTGCTAATATTTCTGCAATTCTATAAATTCCGTTTTTCAATAACTCAGAAGTCATCATAATGGCATCTCCGCCCACCATTAGTCCTTTTATCACATCTTCAAAGGTGTGAACACCTGAAGTTATGGCTAGGCTGACTGGAATTTGATCATGCAAAATAGCAGTCCAGCGCATTGGTAAACGCATTTCAACTGATGAACTAAGCACCAATCCAGGTTCAACATCAAGCGTTTCAATATTTATGTCTGGCTGATAAAAACGATTAAAAAGAACCAGTCCATTTGCGCCAGCATCTACCATTTTTAAGGCCATATTGGGAATACTTGAGAAATAAGGACCAACTTTTACTGCTAGTGGAATACTAATTTTTTCCTGAACCGACTTAATTACTTCTACGTACATTTGTTCAATCATCTCTGCTGTCATAGCCGGATCAGTAGGGATGTAATAGATGTTAAGCTCTAAAGCATCGGCACCAGCTTGCTCTATGAGCTGGGCGTAATCTGTCCAACCGCCTTTTGACACCCCATTTAAGCTACCAATTATAGGAATATTGGTTCGTTCTTTGGCTTTTCTAATTTTATCGAGATAAGAATCTGGCCCTACATTATACTTCTCCATATCCGGGAAATAGCTCAATGCCTCTGCATGGCTTTGACTGCCTAAATTTAGGAAATGATCTACTTGTTGACTTCCCGCAATAATCTGTTCCTCAAAAAGTGAATAGAATACTACTGCTGCAACCCCGGCATCTTCCATGGCTAATACATTTTCTAGATCTTTTGTAAGTGGAGACGCCGAGGCAACTAACGGGTTTTTTAACGATAGGTTGAGGTAGTTTGTGCTTAAGTTCATAAGGCCATCCTAATTAAATTTTAGGAGTTAGAAAATAGATTATGGTCATTTTTTAGCTTTACCAGCCATTATTTCATACTCAGCCCAACGCTTATTGATGAACGCTTGAGCCATTTTCAAGAATTTATGAGCAACCTCAGGGTTTTGTCTTTCCAACATAGCATAGCGGTTTTCATTGTAGATATATTCCTGAAGCGGTCGTTTTGGAGCTCGACAGTCCAATTGTAAGGCTGGTTTATCTTGTTGTGAAAGTCTAGGATCAAATCGATAAATTGGCCAATGCCCTGTTTCTACGGCTAATTTCTGTTGTTCCATTCCCTTTGCCATATCAATGCCGTGTGCAATGCAATGGCTGTAAGCAATAATTAGTGAAGGCCCATCAAAACTCTCAGCCTCTTTAAACGCCTTAATCACTTGGTTTTCATTGGCTCCCATGGCAATTTGTGCTACATAAGCACTGCCATAAGACATAATCATCTTGCCCAAATCTTTTTTTGGTGTAGGTTTACCACCTGCAGCAAATTTAGCAATAGATCCCAAAGAAGTAGCCTTTGAGGCTTGTCCACCCGTGTTAGAATACACCTCTGTATCTAAAACCAATATATTTACATTTGCGCTACTTGCAACAACATGATCAAGTCCACCATAGCCAATATCATAAGCCCAACCATCACCGCCAACAATCCAGACGGAACGTCCACTAAGCTCATCTAGTAATTCCACTAGATCAGCAGCTTTTGGATTGGTTAACCTTTTTAGTGGCGCTTCAATACTTTCTAGTAATACTCTTTGCTGCGCAATAGCTTCAGGAGATTCTAGTTTATTGCTCAAAATTTGAGCTACCGCGGAGGCGTCTAGCTCATCTTTAAGCTCAACGAGTAACTCTTTTGCATAGGCCTGTTTTTTGTCGGCAGCCATTCGCATACCTAAACCAAACTCAGCGTTATCTTCAAAAAGCGAGTTATTCCAAGCTGGTCCCCTTCCCTTTTTGTTCACTGTCCAAGGTGTAGTAGGCAAGTTTCCGCCATAAATACTACTGCAACCCGTTGCATTAGCAATAAGTGCTCTATCACCATACAATTGGCTCAGTAATTTAAGGTAAGGTGTTTCCCCACAGCCGGCACATGCCCCTGAAAATTCAAATAGTGGTTCTAAGAACTGTACATCTTTAACATGGTTGTTCGCTAGGTTTACGTCACTAGGATAGGTATTCATTTCTGGTAATTGCTCAAAAAACGCCCAGTTTTCACGTTCTCTTTCACGTATAGGAAGTTGAGGCACCATATTTATGGCTTTTCTAGACGTATTTGAACGATCTTTTACTGGGCAAACTTCCAAACAAAGTTTACAACCCGTACAGTCTTCAACAGCAACCTGAAGCGTATATTTGAGCCCTTTAAGTTCTTTTCCTTTAGCATCAGCAATTTTAAAAGCCGCTGGAGCATCTGCAAAACAGCTTTCTGCTGCTGCTTTAGCCCGAATAGTGGCATGTGGACAAACCATCACACATTTCCCACATTGAATACAGACATCCGGATCCCATTCGGGTACTTCGGTTGCAATGTTTCGCTTTTCCCACTTGGTAGTACCACTTGGGAAAGTCCCATCCATAGGTAATGCGGAAACCGGTAGCTCATCGCCTCTATTTGCCATAATCATGGCAGTTACATCTTTCACAAAATCAGGCGCTGAATCATGAATTTTTGTTCCCACTAATTTTTCGTTAGCCGTGCTTTTTTCGGGAATTTTCACCTCATATAGATAACCTGAAGCGGCATCTACAGCTTTAAAATTCATGGTAACTATGGATTGTCCACGCTTTCCATAGGTTTTCTGAATGCTATCTTTAATCATTTTGATCGCTTCATCTTTTGGCAAAACACCACTCAAGGCAAAATAACAGGTTTGCATAACCGTATTGATTCTTGCACCTAAACCGGCCTCTTTGCTTACTTCTAACGCATTGATATTATATACGTTAAGCTTTTTCTCAATAATCTGTTTTTGTACGCTTTCAGGAAGTTGTTCAAATAATTCATCTGCCTTAAAAGGAGAGTTAATTAATAAGTTTGCACCTTCTCTAGCGCTATCTAAAACATGGTATTTATTAAAGAAACCAAACTGATGTACGCCTACAAAATCTGCTTTATCTACTAAATAGGTGCTTTTTATTGGGTGTGGACCAAATCTTAGGTGGGAAACGGTCATTGCACCCGATTTTTTAGAATCGTATACGAAGTAGCCTTGGCCGTATTGACCCGTTGCTTCCGTTAGAATTTTGATCGTATTCTTATTAGCTCCTACTGTACCGTCTGAGCCTAATCCCCAAAAAATGGCTGACTTTGTTCCTGCGGGAATCGTTTCTTCCATGCCATTAATAGCAGGTAAACTCAGAGTCGTAACATCGTCGTTTATGCCAACGGTAAATCGTTTTTTGCCATTTTCGGCTAGCATATTATTGTACACACTTTGTACCATAGCCGGTGTAAACTCTTTAGAAGACAGGCCATATCTTCCCGCATTTAACTTTGGTATATCGCTTAAAATAGCTTCCCCATTCAGCAAACTTTCTGTTATTGCAGCAGCAACGTCTTGATAAAGAGGTTCTCCGTTTGCACCGGGTTCTTTGGTTCTATCTAAAACTGATATCGCTTTGACCGATTTTGGAAGAGAGGCCAATAAATGCTCGGCAGAAAATGGACGGTATAATCGCACTTTAACTAAGCCTACTTTTTCCCCCTTAGCGACCAAAAAATTAACGGTTTCTTCGGCAGCTTCGGCGCCAGAGCCCATCATAATAATCACTTTTTCGGCCTCGGGATGTCCTAGATAATCAAAAAGTTTATATGCTCTTCCTGTGAGTTTAGCCAGTTTGTCCATTTGTGACTGAACAATTAAGGGCAAATCATCATAAAATGGGTTAACTCTCTCTCGCGTTTGAAAAAAAGTATCCGGATTTTGCGCTGTTCCTCTAATGAAGGGTTTATTCGGATTCATAGAACGAGTGCGTTGTTTATGAATCCATTCAGGTTGAATCATTTTTTTAATGATCTCATCGCTTATTACGTTAATATTCTGAATCTCATGCGAGGTTCTAAATCCGTCAAAAATGTGTAGGAAAGGGATGCTACTAGTAAGCGTTGAAGCATGAGCAATCATCGACATATCCATGGCTTCTTGCACAGAATTAGCATAGAGTTGTGCCCAACCTGCGCTTCTTACAGCCATTACATCGCTATGATCGCCAAATATGGAAAGTGCTGAGGAGGCCACAGAACGTGCCGCAATATGAAAAACCGTTGGCGTAAGTTCTCCAGCAATTTTAAACATATTAGGAAGCATAAGAAGCAAACCTTGGCTTGCCGTAAAAGTAGTTGTAAGCGCACCAGCTTGAAGAGCTCCATGAACAGCGCCAGCTGCCCCACCCTCAGATTGCATTTCAATAACTTTTGGAACACTGCCCCAAATATTCTTCATATTTGCGACACTCCACTGATCAGATAACTCACCCATTGGAGACGCGGGAGTTATGGGGTAAATGGCAATGACTTCATTCGTTTTATAGGCTACGTGCGCTGCAGCTGTATTGCCATCCATTGGGGTTAGAACTTCTTTCATGTCTATGGTTCCTTTTTCATTGTTCAACGATAGTTCAATCTGATGGAAGCAGGATATGACGGAAAAGTAAAGCCCTGCCTCATGCATAATTCAATATAGAGATAAAGAACTCCTTTATCTTCTTTTAGTCTTAATTAATTCAAAAAAGCGCTAACAATGTGATATAAGTTACAAAGGACACCTATTAATGTTCTTTGTTTATATCATAGAAAGAACTGAAACGTATCCTGGAATCACAAACCTCGCATGAATTTACTTTTCGCTGTCTGGTGTGTCTAAATCTAATGCTGCATTAGAGGTTTTACTGGGGTTCCAAGCATCTTTGTAGGAAGCCTTAAAAAATATCTCCATGATGTAAGCCCATGTACGTATAAATCTAAGATAATAACCAACATAAATTACTAGACCGGGCAAATAAATAAAATAGTGCAGTTTTTTCGAGGGATTTTCTGTCAGTGCAAGAACAACTAAGAATTCAAATATTCTAGACACAGTGTAAAGCATGAATGTGGCTATTAAAATGTAGCCTAAATCTGATGAGAAATTAAATATTATATCGAAAAGGTATATATACCAGATAAAGTTAAATAGTAAGTTGTACACGATATTCTCAAGAATGCTAATAAAATTGAGAACACTAAAATTATGATCTGGAAAGAGAACGTCCTTATGCTTTCGAAGACGGAAACGTATCAGCGATCTATCCCAACGGTAGCGCTGTTTAGATAGTTTACCAAAGGTATTAGGCACTGTTGTGTGCGCCATTGCTGAAGGTTCAAAATGAATATCATAGCCCAATTTCCTGATTTTAATGGTAATATCTCCGTCAAGACCTGGCCCAACATCCCAACCGCCGAGACGTTGTAAAAGATCCAATCTAAAAGCACCAAAAGCACCAGAAACAATTCTTAATAGTCCTAGAAATGAAGACACTGAGCGGCCTACACTTATATAAAGCATGTATTCAATAGCTTGAAATTTGGTGACCAAAGATTCTTCATGGTTTCGAACTTCTAAATTCCCACTAACAGCACCAATCTTCTCATTACTATAAAAAGGAATGAGTACTTTTTCAATAGCATCTCTGTCAAAAGAGCAATCTGCATCAAAATGTACAACATATTTACCTTTACAGTATCTTAAAGCAAAATTTGCAGCGGAAGCTTTACCACCTCGTTCTTTATTTCTAAGGAATAGGTCAATCTCACCCCTAGATTCCATTTTCTTACCTAGGTTGTAGCTATAATCAGAGGATCCATCATCTACAATAATGATTTCAAAATTTTGGTAGGTTTGTTCACGTAGCGTATTTACAATCTTTCGATAATGAATACCTTCATCTTTTCCTGGAATTATTACTGAAACGAATGGCATATCTTCCCAAAATGCGTCCTGATACTGTCGAAATTTGTTACGGTTTAGAAAGTTTCTTGTCTTGATAAAAACTAAGAAAAAATAGTCCAAGAATACATAACGTGGAAATTCAAGAATTAAAAAAAACCAGAAGATTCTGACGAATCCTTCCCAGCCTTGAGCTTCCCAATATGCAAAAAAGCCATCCATTTACTTAGGTTAATATGCTTTTACTATTAATAATATCAGTAAGTTTTTTTATCAGTCCGTTGAAATTATCGATATCTCGAACATTTTCAACTACCATAACACTATTAATTTCGAATGATGAATAGTTGTCGTATAACAATAAATCTAAGCGATTCAGGATTTGCTTAACAATTACAGTAGCCTTTTCTTCATTTTTTTCTGGTAGAAGAAAAAAAATATAATCGGGTTTAGAAAATTCTATCTCGCATAACGGATCTATATCGTTAAACACAACTTCCTGTAGATCTTTGTAAAGGTTCTCCGCATCACTTGGGTCCAAACTTTTTACTAATGCGCCTATCTGCTCTAGTTTTATTAGCGCTATTGAACAATCGAATTCAGCTTGTTTTTTGCGAAGTATTTCTTTTTTTACAGATCGCTCAAAAGTACCACCCTGTCGCAACTTATGGTCGCGTTCAGTGGATCGTTTCTCTGTATTCAATAGATTGATATTTACCCCACTTCTAGCAACTATATGGCCATTTTCGGTAATTTGGTAGCTATGAATATGGCGATTAACTAAATTTTCTACAGGAACTTCAACCAAGCAGTTTTTACACTGTGATTTCAGCAAGGGATTTTGCGTTTGTGCACCACATTTATTGCAATTATACATAGCAGAGGGCTTGTCGTAATCTACACCAATATGTTTTAATGATTTCTCACATTTTGGACAACGCATAGAGTTGGGGCTAATTTCGTCCTTAAAATCACTTAATGGTCCAACATAACCACAGGAAAAATGATGAACAATATCTTCGGATTTTAAGTTGCCCGAATCGCATTTAGGGCAAACTTCACGAATGTTTAAGTAACTATTACTACATTGGTTACAAAGGTAAATAGACTCCTCAAAGTCCTCTGACAAGTAACCAGCCTTTTCCATTTTTTGCAAAAGATTAAGTATTTCAATTTCCTTACCGAAATCGAAATGAATGCTTAGAAATGGATAGTGATACCCAAATAAACTATTTCTGTAAGGGATAGGTCTTAGTTCTTTAATTTCCCTTGAATGCATAAACTTCAATAATCGAAGCATCATGCTATCAGTTTTTGCATTAGTAGATTCTAAGCTTTCTTCCTTCCTTTTGAAAGCCCGCTCAATAGACTGTTTTAATCTGCTAACGGAATAAGGTTTTAGCAAATAATCAGTAATACCATACTCATAAGCTTTAAGTGCAAAAGCTTTATCAGCGGTGGAGAGAATTATCTGCGTATCTGAATCTAAGGTTGCAGCTTCTAAAAATTCAAACCCTGACATTCCAGGCATTTGAAGATCTAAGAAAATAATATCAATTTTTTCATTTTGAACAATTCGTAGTGCAGACTGTCCGTCTGCTGCTTCAGCAACAATAGTAACTTGGTCTGATGCTTTCTGAATCATTTTTGTAAGCATCAAACGTAGACTTCTTTCATCGTCAACTATTAGTGCATTCAGCTTCATGAAACTCCCGCTAAATATTTAATTTTTGCAGCACGCTCTGCCACTTCTTCTATTTTATCTAAATTTGTTAATCTGCCGTCTATCAAAGACTCAATGATCATATCGTTTACTTCACTAACCTTGGATAAATACACTGGCATAAGATAGACTGCTCTATCTGCATGTGTTCTTACCATTTTTAAAAGTCCCGTGGTGTCTTGGACGCTAATAAATTCTATAACTAAAGCGTCTGCTTTGTTGAGGTCATCGTAAGCGACTAGCTCATAATCTTTGACTACCAAAAAACGGAGACCTTTTAAAATTCTAATATCTAAATCGTCAGCTAATTGCATAAATAATTAAAAAATAGAGGTTTCCACCTTTAAACTAATATTGCTATTTGTTTCCCAAAGAGCCAACTCCTGTGCTTCTATTGGTCGAATTTCAACAACAATCTGGTCACTTATAAGCACACCTGCTCTATTTACTGTTCCTATTTGCTCGTATTCAGAAGAATATACGTTAGTAATAATTCCTTTACTTAGATCACCATTATCAAAACGAAGTGTTACTACTTTGCCCGGGTAAACATAGTCTAAATCCTCTCTGGCGAATAAAGCTCTGACTAAAATTTCTTTAGAGTTTCTTCTGATACTAACTATTGGTTCTGTTCTAACAGCTAATTCAGAATTTCCCTTATAAACTTGCTCAACCACACCACCAACAGGTGATTTATAGGTCAAAATTTGTCCACTTAGTTCTGCATCACGAATATCAAGTACTAGTCCATCGTTTTCAGACAAACTCTCTAGATACTTATTTCTATTTCTGAGCAAAATAATTTCTGCAATAACATTGATTGAATCTGCTTTTAGCTCTACTAATTTGTCTTCATTTTCGTAAAGCAGCCTAGGACTAGATAGGTTTAGTTTAATTTCTTGCTGAATAACTCCAAGTCTTTCTCTGTAATGCCTCATCTGCATTTTCACACCTTTCAGTTGACTTAATTTCTCGTCAATTTTTAGTGCATTTTCGAAAATTCGATCTTGAAACTCACTTCTTATCGTTTCCAACTCAACTGGGGACTTTGTCTGGAAGGAAGGCGTGTACACGAATAGTTCTTCGTACTGAACTACTGAATCACCTTTTTGAGCTATCATTTCTTGAATACGCACATCAGATGGGAAACGCACGAAAAAACGATCTGCAATAACTTGGCCTTCACCTGATATAAACAAATAATTGCGGAGAAAAGCGAAAGCCAATGCACCAAGAACAAGATTAACGATGGTTAGATATATAATTCTATCCCAATTAACCTTCTTTTTGGTCTCTTTTTCTCTCATGCCTCTTATCTGGGCATTACCTTGTTTGAATCCTTGGCTTCTCATTAATCTCTATTTATGTCAAGTATATACTATTTTTAATTAAGTAAGTATCAGTCATGAAGTGTATCTAAATCTTTAAAATCGTGTAAATAAATCGTTTTATTTTCTAGTGTGTTATTTACTCCCTTAATAAATAGCGCTAGGTGCTCTTTAGATGAAAAATCTGAAGCTCTTAGTGATACACCCCATTCTTGGTTCTTTAAGATACGTTTTTCTTCTTTAAGCTTGCTTGTTAAAGAAGGGATATTCAAATCTTGATAGACCATAACGTAAATAAAATCAGTTCTAATATCAATTTCTTCTAAAATCTCATCATAAAAATGTGGGATAGATACCACTAAGGTGAGATTATATAATTTTGCTTCCCTAGCCGCAAAATCAAGTAAACTGAGGTAATTCTTTTCCAATCTTTTTCTGTCGCTTCTCCAGTTATCAAGTGCATGGGGTTCAATATCTAAGTGCAGTTTCGATAAATTTAAACCTGCAGCTATTTTCACCCAATCTGTAACTTTGGTGAAAAGTGTGTCATTCACAATAGCATTGTTTCCCACCAATAAGGCTACTTCTACATTTAATGATTGTAGTTCAGCTATTAAAGCCATCACTTTTGTTCTATTTGCCGTGCTAAGCTGACCAACAGATAGAGCTACCGCATTCAGCTCATACTCTCTAATTTTTTGCACTAAATAGCTATTACTCAAACCATATAGTTCTTTAGACCAAAGATATGTGCCTTTATTTGTGGTCTTATTTTCAGCATTTTTACCATTAGGCTTAATTCGTGTGAATTTACTTAATGTTTGCTTAGGTGCATATCGCCATATTTTGTAATAGGTCAGATAGAAGTCTTCTACGGCAATTAACCGCTCTATTACTAGTGATTGCCTGTTAGAAATATGATTTAAGAGTAAGGCCGGATTATAGTTTTGATCATTTACTTCAAATTGACTTTTTTCGTCAGCAATACGCTCACTAACCACATCAATTTCCGTGTCTATTTGAAATATACCTCGTTTACGATTTTCAAACTCCCTGTATTGTCCAATAAGCTCGTTATCATGATTTTGCACATTTTGCTCTAGAGCTTCTTTATAACGTGAAGTAGTTAATCGAGCAGTTTTATTGTAATTATTGCTAAAAATAGTAAGTGGTATTCTTACTGTTCCCGAAAGGGAAAAGAACTCACGATCATTTAGGAACTGATTATTAGTTTGTTCTTCTAGCCGATCAAAATAATTGTACTGTAATTGCAGATTTGCAGAAACATCTCTCCAGCGCTTATAAGTATCTATATTCTTGTTGGTTTCAATTTCCACCAAGTTATCTATCGGAACATACTGATTGTTCACTGCTTGATTTTTCACACTGTCTATGATCAGTTCAAATAGCGCTGGTTGGGTTTGCCAAAGGCTTTCATCAGCTACAAAAGCCGAACTATCTAGCTCAAGCTCAAAACGTTTGAAATCTTCTAGCTGCATTTCATATCGAAACTGCTTTCGAGCAAGATCTCTAAATAACTCTCTGACGTCATATCCAAGATCACTCAAACTTCTAAGTAATAAGAGCTCTTGATCAAGTTTTTGAAGGTATTTCTCTATTTCAAGAACTTTTGCTCTGTTGAATACAAAAAGTATGCGTTGATAAACCACCTCAATGGATAGCCGGGTGGTTTCAAGCTCATCCAATTCTTTTTGCCTTGCAATGTCATAATCAAGTAAACTAGCTTTAAGTCGGTTGTCTAATAATCCACCGTTTAATATTTCCCATCTAGTACCAACAGTGTACCTCCGTCTAAAAAAACGGCCTTCACTATCTAGTAAGGTCTTTTCAAAATTATTTAAGAATCCTGCACTTAAGTCAAAACCTAGATCATTTCTGAGCTGTCTTTTATTAAGTTGAATGAATTTTTTTAGCTCAGGACGACCAATTTGCTCAATATTTGGTTGAAAAATACTAGCTAACTGCTGTTTGTCCCATTGTGTAACGTTCTCTTTATACAGTGAATCTGCTGCATAGTCTTCTATTACCAATTCAAAAGCAGCAACTAATTTTTCTAGTTTTTGCTTTTCAATGGATTGCTGGCCAAACATAGATGCATTAATGCTTGCCAGAATAAGCGTAATATATAGGGTGTTTTTTATGTCTCGATACACAACGTTCTCTCTTTGGTATAAGATGCACACTTGACACAATAGAATTCGTTAAAGTTTGTAAGAAGATATGACCCTATAATGCTAGTATGCAGTTAATTATGGGAATATAATGACAATAGTTTACATAATTTTACAAACCCCGCGAAATTAGCTTTTCCTAATGTTTAAATGAAAATGATTTTTGATATAGATTAGTTGCCAACTATGATTTCATAAATATTAATGCTTAACAAGTTTAAGTCTTGTAAAAGGGAATCCATTACATCCATTTATCAATGAATTTTTGTTAGCAATATTATTCGTTTTTGCCGTTAAGTAAGCATCTTCTTTGTAGGAAATTAGACAAAAAGCCCATTGATAGGGAATTTGCACAGAATCTAGATCTACCCAATCAATTCTGGTCCATTTACCTGGTGCATATTCATTACTTATATCGTTTTGAGCAATTAGGTAGCCTTCTTCCATATTCCATTCTGTGATATGGTGAATACTGTTCTCATTTTGTACCCACTTTAAAGGTGTTATCTGATAGATGCTAGAATAATCGTCAGCTAAGTTCTTCGAAACAAATGCAGGAAAAGCTCTTTTATCTACTGTTTTTGGCAGCCTATATTTCTCAGAAAAGCTACTTTCGATGGGTTTTCCTTCTATATCTAGCATGACTAATGCATTCTCAACAACCTTAAAGTAGCTTGTCTGATTAAGTATCTTCTTTCCAAGTGAATTGGGAATAAGCTTGATTATACTTCCGTTTTCTAACCATTCAATGCTTCCCTCTTCAAGAAAATAAGCATCAGATTTACCTAAATATTGTTGCCGTTGTTGATATTGAGGATGAATTTGAGAGCTTGAATCGATATCAGAAATAACTATAGTGGTTGCTATACCACTACAATCTGCACAAGGAATCTCACCTTGATAGAGCCCGGCCCAATCTAATGAGTTTTGGGAAGTGTGAATTGTATCGGGAATATAGTTCGAAGCTACATCTATGGTGTTGTCTGTTATTTGGGAAGTAGTTTCTTCTTTATCAGCAGCATTAATACATGAATTTAAAAATAGACCACTTAGTAAAAGACTAACTAAAATTGTTTTAATGTGAATTAAGGAATATAGATGCAAAATGGTATGCCTAATTTTGATGTTTGATCGTATTTTTCTGAACACTCAAAGTAGTTCTATGATTATTGAGATAGTACTCCATTCTTAACCATTTCAATTAGTTACTATTTGACTAAATAGAAATATATAAGTCATATTACTTGAATTAGCTGTTCATCGAGTATTCGCTTGCCGAATCTGTTTAACTCGTAGAGGCCTTAACTAATTAATTATTCTAACGACTCGGAAGCCATAGGTATTGTTAATACTTCTTGGAGGAATGAAGTTACGAAACGCAACCCGTGAGCCATAGCATCTATGAACCCATGAACCCCCTCTAAATACTTTTCTGGAACCACTGCTAGGTACTTGCGGATCTTTAAGTGGACTTTCGCTGTAATAGGTAGCACTAAAACAGTCATTACACCATTCCGATACGTTACCACTCATATCATAAATTCCAAGTTCATTAGGTGCTTTTGTACCCACTTCGTAAGTCATGGCTCGGGTGTATCTTCCGCACCAAGCTACATTACCTGCATCATTGCTACCTGAAAAGACATACCCACTGCTTTTGTTACCACCTCTAGCGGCATATTCCCATTCAGCTTCCGTGGGTAAACGGTATCTAAGACTATGGTTCAAATTTGACATATATGTAGATATTTTGCTGGGCTATATCAGCCTAAAAAACTCTAATAACAGCTAAACCTAAATTAAATGATAAAACAAATGCAAATCTATTGAATATGAAGTACGTAGCTCGCCTTAATCTGAAATAGCTATGCGTTTATAAATTATTTTCTTGCATTGTCGTGCTCAGCATAGCACAAACTGGCATAGAACCATCTTTTCTTAACCTTTTGGTACGGTATATTAAAAAAAATTAAAATGCGAAGACCGATAACTAAAACCAGCTTCACTTTCAGTATGACAGTGTTTTCTTTATCACCAAGAATGTTGAAGCTGTATCTAGGGTTAGATAGGTAATATCTATTTAAGTGTAATCAAAGGTAGGATCCAATAATTTTAAGATTTTAAATACTTGAGTAAAAGATTGAACGGTTTAAAATTATAATTGCTTACAATTTTTCATACTTTCCTGCGCTAACAATCTGTTTTTTTTACTATGAAATTATTTACCATTCTGTTCTCTCATTTCTTCTTCCTAACACTGCCTATGCACGCACAAATAGAGCTGCAAGAAAATGTCGAGGAACCCAAAGAAAGTATTACTGTCAAAGATCGCAAAGAGACTATCTCTGTATTTTTAGATTGTCGGGGCTGTGATTCAAGATTTATTATTTCAGAGATACAATTTGTGAACTTTGTGCGAGATCAAGGTTTAGCAGATATACACCTTTTAATAATTAGACAGGGGTCAGCTAACGGGGCTCAGTTTCAAATTGATTACATAGACCAACGAGATCCTGATAAAGCAGTCACAAAGCTTGTTTATGACTCATATGATTATCAAACAGAGGAAGAAGTTCGTAATGGGCTGGTTTCTTCGATTGAATTAGGATTGATAAGTTTTTTGATTGATAAGAATGTTATCAAAAAGCTTAGTGTCGACTACCAAGCCCCAGAACAAAAGGATAATGGGACTTTTGAGGAAAATGATCCTTGGAATAACTGGATTTTTGAGATTGGCGCTAATGGGAACACAAACGGCCAGGCAAACCAACGTAGATATAACATAAGTGCTGATGCTGAAGCTGCTCGAATTACCAATGATTGGAAATTAGTATTTAATCTTTGGGGGAACTTCAATCGTAGTGTGGTGAATGAAACTGAAACGGAAATCAATGGCGGCGATACAACATCTGTAAAGACTACTACCTTTTTTGATCGGTCAAACCGAAATTACTTTGGTTTAGTAGCCAAGACCATAAATGATCACTGGTCTGTTGGCTTCTATTCTCGTTATAGAAGTGATACCTTTGTAAATATTGATAGTCAAATTGGTATAACACCTGCCATAGAGTATAGTCTTTACCCATATGATGAGTTTACTCGCAGGGAAATTACTTTTCGATTTGGCATAATTGCAAGTTATTATAACTACGCTGAGACCACTTTTTTACTTCAGGATGAGGAGTTCTTGTTCCGCCCTGAGATAGATCTTACAGCCGATTTTACGCAACCTTGGGGAAGGTTCAGAGCTGGTATTGAAGCAGGTGCATTCCTGAATGATGTCTCCCTAAACCGATTCCAGTTTGATACAAGAATCAACCTACGCGTTTCTAAATATTTATCAGTATTTATGGATGGGCGATATTCCATCATTGGTGATCAAATATCTCTTCCAGCAGGAGACCTTTCTGCTGAAGATTTACTTGCTGGAATACGTCAACAACCCACATCATTTCAGTATCGCGGATCATTTGGTTTTGAAGTTCAGTTTGGGTCAATCTACAATAATATTATAAACCCAAGACTCTAGTATTTGATTTGAGTGTAAACATTATACTTAATTTGATTGCGTCAAATCTATACTCTGGGATCTATATTGTATAGTTGAAATGAAAGAGTACTAGCCCGGACCATTGGTAATGTAGCGAAAATTTGTAGTCTTTTGGATTCCTAAGCTATGGACATAAGAGCAAGTAAAATATCATTTGTGAGACCTAAACGCTACTATTTTCGAGCCAAAAAAACCTAAGTAGTGCCTTACAATAACTTAAAAATAGACAATGTGGGCCCAGTAGGACTTGAACCTACGACCTACCGATTATGAGTCGGGTGCTCTAACCAACTGAGCTATGGGCCCTTCTGCTTTTAAACAGATTTGTAATATAAGTGTATACACTAGCTTAACGCAATAGCTTCTTTAGTTTTGTTTAAGCAAGATTCGTTTTCCTTATAAGAAAATTCAACAATCTAAGTCCTAGCTATAATATTCATGCAGTTAAGCTTCCAAGAGCACTTCATATAATCCTCAATAAAGGATTAACTTCGTTTAAAAGCTATTTCTTCATTCTGTTGGACCATCAAATTGCTGATTGACAGCATCTGCACCATCTTCAGTCTTTTTTCCACTTTTATTTCTGTTAGAGGTATTAGTCGCTGAAATGTTGCTAGCTCTACCACTACTATTTTTGCTATTTGCTCGCTCATCATTCCACTTATTTACCAAGTTGTCTATATAATCACGAATAGGTGGAACTGAATAAGAGGCTGGTTTTTTTAAAAAGGAAGGATTCTGACTTTTAAACAATTTTGGTAACACAATTTTTTCAGCGGCACCTAAAAATTTCTCTGTCTGCTTTAATTGTTGGGTATTGGACGAATACAACTTGTCTTTTTTATGTAATTCAATACTATTAGCCTTAGAATCAAACTGCACATCCCACTTTATTAGATTCTGCTTGCTTGCCCTACGGTAGATACCCAACAATTCTACAATACAATCTAGACAGTTAAAAAAATGACTGAGCTGAGGCTCACGAATATACCCCATATCTACACATCCCACTAAGTGCTTTTTGAAGTCAGATAAGCACGCATTCGCAATATTTAAATTGATCATTTTTTGCGCAATACTATCGGTAGAGTCGGCCAAGCTTATGTGCATTTGTAAACTTAAGGCAGCCTCTTTCAAGCTGAAAAATTCTATGTATTTTTCTTGGCTTACATAGACTAGAAACTCTTTGAACACCAATGAAATCAGTTTATCTGATTCACTATTTAGCTTTCTTATTTGATATAAGTGCATCGTTATCCCCTTACAAATTATGTTTCACGATCAGTGGAAAACGATAAGCACTGCAGACCTATCATTTCCCGCTAAACGAATATTTTAGTTTCCACTGTAATTAGACTAATTCTCACTTACTTTCCAAAAGTACTAGACTACTTCTGGATATTTAGAAAATCATTCCAGAAAGTTGGATAAGAAATGGATGCACATTCTCCATTTTCAACGGAACATAGACTTTTTGCCCTGAACGACAGTACGGCGGCCGACATGGCAATCCTATGGTCATGGTATGAATTGAAAATTGCTGAATCGAAACTAAAATCAGGGTTTCCTTCCACTTCTAATCCGTCAGCAAAGCTTGTATGTTTGATTTTCGCCTTATCTAGCATTTCTGAGACAGCTACAATACGATCAGTTTCTTTATAGCGTAGCTCCTCAGCTCCGCGTACTCTACTTGTACCCTTTGCACAGGCCATAGCGACCGATAAGACGGGAATTTCATCAATCAGAATGGCTATTTCTTCGTCCAATAAATCAGTGGCTTTCAAAGCTGCACTCCGAACGGTTAAATCAGCAAGTGGCTCTCCGTCATCTTTACTTCCCAAAACAGGCATTATGCTTATATCTGCGCCCATTCTTAATAACACATCAAGCGCTGCTTTACGGGTTGGATTTATGCCCACATTTGGTAAATGAATCTCTGCATCGGGATGAATTGAACCCGCGACTAACCAAAAAACTGCTGCGGAAAAATCAGCTGGTACCGTGCCAGATAAATCAGGAATGATGGTCTGTTTATTGGCAACAATAGTGTGTAACTCTCCCTCTTTATTTGATGGATGTACAGCTAGCCCTAACATTCTTTCTGTGTGGTCTCTAGAAACCACTTTTTCCACTACTTTTGTGTCCCCATCAGCGAACAAGCCAGCTAATAGTATGCAAGATTTAAGCTGCGCACTTGGTACGGGAAGGCTAAAATCTATGCCTTTTAGCCCACTATGATCATGAAAATTAAGAGGGGCAAAATCATCATTTTTCGCACTAATTTTTGCATCCATTGCGCGTAATGGATCTAAAATACGCTTCATTGTACGAGCAGATAGCGACTCGTCGCCAATCAATACAGTTTCGATACCAGCCCCTGCAATAACGCCTGATAGTAGGCGCATTGCGGTGCCAGAATTCCCGCAATCTAACTGCTTAAATTTCTTGGATCTTAATGCATCTCTACCAATTCCTTTTATATGAATTTCTCCTTTTTCTGGGAAACGGCTAACGCTGGCTCCTAAAGCTTCAATACAAGCTAGCGCACTTTGTGGATCTGCGGCCGGAGAGTAATTTTTGACAACGGTTGTGCCTTCCCGAAGTAGCGAAAAAATGGCAACTCGTTGGGAAACAGATTTATCTGGTGGACAATTGATGGTACCTCGCAACGAAGTAATGGTGGCAAGACCAGCTTTTCTAGGTAGATTCAAAACAACAGGATTTAGGAAGGGGAAAATTTATAGTGTGCTAATATAAGTAATATTAGAAATGAGAAGGGAGAAATTCCGGCTAGCTCTTTATTCCCGTCATTTGGCCTAGCTTGCTAGATCTACAGCAAATCCCCTGACTCCGTCATTAGCATTGGCTAGTAGCACCAGTAATTTCCCCGTGACCCATGTCATTCGAATTGCCCTAGTGATCAATCATGGCTTTGAACCCGTCGTGTGGCCTTGCTAGATCTAAGTCAATACCCAAAAATCTGTCATTTGAATAAACCAAGTGGCGTCAGCAATGCCTAGAACCACTACCCTACCAGTTTCTTAGCTTCTTTGGTGAATTCAGATTCTGGGTATTTTTCCTGCATATTTTGAAGCACTTTAGCCGCGTCCCCCTTTCGGTTTTGGGAAAGATAGATCTCAATTGTTTTGAGCCCACTACGCGTAACCCACTGCTCATAAATCCCAAATAGTACGGGTACTTTTGCCAAGTGGACTAAAGCATTTTCGAGATCGCCTTCTTCAATTTCCACCAGAGCTAAATGAAATAGTGCCTTCGCTCCCAATTCTGATAAATCTTGATCCGCTACTGGCGTAAATAGGCTATCTGCAGCTGCAAACTTACCTTGTTTTAACGCCAATATGCCCAGACCCACTTTTGCTGCAGCATTATCTGCGTTTTTTGCTAACACTTTATTGTACAAAACGGTAACCGAAGCAAAATTATTAAGCGCAGTTAAGGCTTCTGCCTGTCCAAGCCATGCATCTACTTGATATCTAGCGCCTTGTTTTTCAAGATCTCTGAAGTACGATAAACTTTGCTCGAAGGCCTTATTTTGCAAGCTATGTTTGCCAAGCGTAGCTAAAGCCGTAGCGGTTAATTCACTAGATGGATAGTTCGTTATCAATTCTTTGTAGCGTTTCTCTGCAGCAGAGAAATTATTCAACATTCTATACGCTTCAGCAATCTGAAATATTGCGTCGTCTTTCTGAGCTGATGAGTTAGACACAACCAAATATTGCTCAAATGCTTTGATAGAATTTGCGTAATCACCAGACTGAAATAGTGATTCTGCTTTGCGGTAGCGAAGCGCATCTAATGTAGACGCTCTTGGGTTTTTCTTGATGAAATCTTGAAGAAGCTCGTTAGAGGTATCGTCTTGACCTGAAGCAAGTTGTGCGTATTGAATACCATTTGCCGCTTCAATAATATAATCTGATCTAGGGTAATTATTTAACACCTCTTGATAAGCCACAATTGCAGAATCAAACTTGCCCTCATTGAACAAAGCGTCACCAATATTGTATTGTGCCCTGGCCGCCCAATTAGATCTAGGTCCCATTTTAATGACTTTTTCATAATTCTCAATTGCCAACAAATACTGACCATTTAAAAACCACAAATAGCCAATATTAAATTGCGCCTGTTCTCTATAAACGGTGTAGGGATAGATTCGAAGCAGCTTTGCAAACTCATCTATAGCATTAGCCGTTTGTTCAGATCGGTAATAGGAATTTGCGATTTGATACATGGCATAATCACCACCGGGTTCAGCACCAATAGCTTTTGTGTAATAGCGGATAGCGTCATCATAACGACCAAGTGCAAAATAGGAATCGCCCAAACGGAGTTGTGTATCAGTATCATAAGGGAAAATGGCGATAGGAGGTGCTTTATAGCTGGTTAGAAAACCCTCTAGATTCTGGGCGGCATCTTCAAATTCCCCTCGCATAAATTGCGCCCATCCAAGAGAATACATGGCAGCGCCATTAAATTGATGAACCGGATTTTCTTGTAAGAAACGACGAAATTCAGCTGCTGAGCGGTCATATTCTTCTAATTGATAGCTACAATCGGCGCTCCAAAATAAGGCTTCCGTTTTCACGCTATCCTTAATTGTAGATCGGTATACTTGCTCAAAATTAGCTCTAGCGTCATTAAATGCCTGGTTCCTGTATAGTACCCATCCTTTTTGGAAGGTAGCTTGAAGGCGAACTTTGGGGTCTAGCGCCCCATTTTTTGCGGCTTCATCGAAAGCCGTAATAGCGCTTGTATATTCGCCATTGGCAAAAAAGGCTTCCCCTAAAAAGGTTAACAACGGACCTGGATCTTCAAGCTGATCCGCTTTTCTAGCTAAGGGCAATAATATTTGAATAGATTTAGAATAATCGCCAAGTTCAAAAGCCGTTACCGCCCATTCGTAGGCAATGCGTTCTGCCCAAATTCCGTCAGAGAAACGCTCAAAGAATTGACTAAATGTGTTCAAAGCGTCTTCATATTTCCCGCTTAATTTTTGGGAAACTGCTAGATAATAGGTCGCTTTTTGAGCCAATTCGTCGTCACCCACGCCCGCCTTAGCAAAAGCATCTACAGCCCAGTGGTAGATATTTTGTTTCATATATACCCAGCCAAGTCCATAACTTGCAGGTCGTGCATCGCCCTGAACAGTTTCCATTTCGCGTTGATAGCGTAAGTACCAGGTTGTGGCATTATCGTAATCGCCAAGAACATTATAGCTTTCTGCCGTGAGGTAAACCGCTTTAGTGGCTGTTTTGCCTGTCATTAATGGCAACTGGCGCTTAAACTCAATTATTGCCTTATCAAATTCTTGATTTTTGTAATAGGATTCCCCTAAGCGTAACTCTATGGCTCTGCTATGTTCATGTTGCGGGAAAACCGAACGTAGTAGTTCAAAATCTTTGGCTGCATCGGCAAATTGCTCCGCTTGTAGGTGCCAGCGTGCAGCTTGATACCTTGCTTCTGGCGCCCATTTAGTACTTTTATACCGAGTTGCAGCTAAATCAAGGAGGTTGTGAGCTGCGTCCATAGAATCTCTAGCAGCTTCATTATAAGCTAGAAGCATAGTCCATTGGGCTTCTTCGTCATCAATTCCTGAAAGTTCAATGGCTCTACTTAGCTGCTTTTTATAGGCTTCTCTATCAGCGCGCTGGTTTAATTCATACTCAGCCCAATCAACAAAAGCTAACTTAATGTACTGTCTGTTTGCAGATACGTTGGCGAAAATCTCGGTTAGTACCGGGGTTCTTAATGAATCTATGGCTATTTCTGTTTTCAACAGGCCGTAAAGTGCGTCTTCCCTATAAATGGTCTCAGCTTCTACCTTAATGCTTTGCTCAAATAGCGATACAGCCTGAATTAGCTGCCCAGCATCGTAAGCGATTTTAGCTTTATGAAAGTGGGTAGAGAGTTTTTCTGCATGGCTATTTTGCGCAAAAATAGCCTTGGGGAAAAATGAGAGAAGAACGGCAAAAAGAATACAAGCAGTAATTAATCGGATCAAAATAGTAGCCATTATTTGAAAAACAGTTTGAACTGGCTAAAGGTAGCGAAAACCCACTTTGAAAGGAATGCGCTAAAAGAAAGAATCGTAAATCAAAAGTTATACAGTTTTTGAAGCTTGTACAGCAAGCTCGTCTACTCGGTTATTACGAGCGTCGGTAGAGTGGCCTTTTACTTTTTTCCAGATAACATTATGCGGTTTCATTGCATCAATCATAGCTTCCCACAATGCCTGATTTTCCACAGGTTTTTTATCGGCTTTTTTCCAGCTTTTTGCCTGCCAGCTTTTAATCCAGCCTTTGGTGAATGCATTTATAATTAGCGCACTATCTGAGCAAACCGTAACGGTGCAGGGCCTTTTTAATGCCTTCAAGCCTTCAATTACGGCCATCATTTCCATTCGGTTGTTAGTAGTGGCAGGATCTGCGCCAGAAAGCTCGCGTTCTTTGCCATTTGCTTCAAGCAGCACGCCCCAACCACCTGGCCCTGGATTCCCCCTACAGGCGCCATCGGTATACATTAGAACTTGGGTTTGTTCAGTTGATTCAGACATAATATTGAGTAATTTCGATAAGATCAGCATTCATATTTTGGGCTGCCTTACAGGTTATTTCCTTCCATTCAGGCATATTTGATACGTTATTAGCTGCATATATTATGGCTCTACTAGAGTTAATAAGTACTGGTGCTTTATGGAATTTCAATACTTTGGCTAATTCTTGAACGGAGCCACCTTGCGCCCCAATACCAGGTATTAGCAGGCAAGCTGTGGGATGCGCTTCTAAAACTGGCTTAATTACTTGGGCTTGGGTTGCGCCCACAACCATTCCAATGTGCGTACTAAGTTCATTATTCCATTGTGCAAGTTTTTGTGCAACATGAATACTAAAATTTTTACCGTCTGCCATTATTTGGGAAAAGAAGTCTTCTGCGCCTTTATTTGAGGTGTAGGCCAAGCCAAAAACTGCTTTATCTTCATGTTGGCCATAAGGTGCAACACTATCAAAGCCCATGAGCGGATTTACGGTAATTGCATCGGCTTTTGAGTGGCCAAATATGGCTTTCTCATAATGGGCCGCAGTATTACCAATGTCGCCTCGTTTTGCATCAGAAATAACTAAATGCGTGTTGGGAACAGCACGAATTACGCTATGATAAATAGCTAAGCCTTCATCACCAAGGGCCTCAAAAAAAGCTAAATTTGGTTTATATGCTATACAACTTTGCTGTGTAGCTTCTATAACCGCTTTACAAAAGTTAGCGACGGTTTCAGCTTCATTTGCGCCTTTAAAAAGCTGAGGTATTTTTGCTAAATCTGGGTCTAAGCCAACGCATAAAACGCTCTTATTTTCTATGATTAGCTGTTGTAGTCTTTCTGGAAATTTCATTCGATAAATCTACCAAAGCAGGCAGTAAAATGCCCGATTAAATGGGTTAAATGCAAAAAGCCATCTCGAACTAATCGAAATGGCTTTAAGCTATCAGGGTTAATAGTTTCTTGAATAGGCTTTTTTATTAAACCCAGCAAAAGAAATTTAGCTATCAGAATTTATAGCTAAGTCCGAATAGGCTTAATCGACCAATATTTGGGGTACCTGCGAACTGCACGTTATCAACATTTAAAGCATTAGTAACATTAAGTGTTGCACGTAAACCAGGGACATTTTGGAAGTCATAACCTGCGTTAAAATCTAGTAGACCATAGCTTTGAATTGCTTGACGGCGACCATTTGGTAGTAAAGCAGTTGCCCAGATACCAGATTCAATTGGGAAGCCTTGAACGAAACGGTAGCGAATTTCACCAGTCCATTTTCTATCGGTATAGTTGGTAGCAAACATGTATTTGTTTCGAGGCGCGTTCAGATAGATATCAAAATCGTCTTTACCATCTAAATCTAACCAGCTATCATCAGAGATATGCGAGTAATTACCTATGACTCTCCAGCTGTTAGTGATTAAATACTCAAGTCCAATATCAACACCGAAGTAATCAATTTCACCAAAGTTACGGTAGGTAAGCATGATAGCATCGCGATCAAAAGCCCCATCCGGAGAAACCAAACCAATTGGGGCAGCTGCTAAGCCGTCACCTAACTGGCCAGCTTGAGCCGCGGCACCAGCTTGAATAGCTTGTATAATTTGTGCGCCAGAAGTTGCGCCGCCAAACTGTGCGCCTACTAGAGCAGCTACGTTAGCTGGTAAGCTACCGATAAAGGCTGCTGCTGCTGTTGGGTCAGCACTGGTAAAAGGAATGCCAGTTGCAGCAGAAATACCCTGTGCACCTTGTAGTAAGCCCGCACCCTGGAAGAATGGTGTTAGGTAGTCAGATAATTGTGAACCATTTACGAATACGTTTGGCGTTTCATTAATAAGTGGGCCTATAAAATCAAAAGCTTTGGTGTAATAGAAATCTGTTGTTATCAATAACTTATCGTCTATCAAGCCTTTATAACCAACCTCAAGCGTATTGTAGATGGTTGGAGTAAGCGCTGGGATATCCGTTACGTCAGTAGTTGGCTCAAACTGAGCTGTAGACGTATTTAGTGAGGCCATATTGAAACCAACGGCACCAGAGGACGGTGCAGGAATGGCTCCCATCAAGTTTGCAGGTACACCATTTCCGATCGCAAGAGCTTGAATAATTCCCCAAGCAGTAGGATCGCTTAAGTCTTGCTCAATTGGTACATACTGACCGCCTTGTTGGGCTAAAGGAGAGTAAAATATTGGGCGACCATTTTCTCCACGTTGAAACTGGAAACCACTGTTTGGCACACCTTGAGCGCGCACTTGGTAGGCTAAGCCTGGAATTGGTGTTGGTACATTACCTGCTTGTAGATCTAACCACAAACCATTACTAGATGGTGTTGAGAACGAACGGTTGTAAGTAAAACGGAAGGTATGGCCTTCGGTTGGTTTAAACACTATACCAGCTCTTGGCGAGAACACAGGCGTTTCAATAATTGAGTGCCTATCAACTCTAAAAGAACCAACTAAATCAAATTTATTGCTTAATGAATAAGTTCCTTGAGCATATACCCCAACTTCACTAACCTGATCGTTGGCTTCATTTCTACCATTAACAGTTCCCTCACTTATGGGTGTGGTTAGTAGAAAATCTACACCATAAGTAAGGCGAAGCTTATCGTAGGTTAAATCATGCTGAAACTGAGCAACAGCAAGTGAAGAATTATCAACAATGGTATTCCCCGTTGGTATTATATAAGTATCACCTGCATCAGAGCCATTTAAGTAAACCTGCGCAAACATATTTTTGTGAGTCATTTTTGCTTGTACATTGTAAATAACCCAATTATCTGCTAAACCAGCTCCTAAACCTGTTAACTCAACGTTAGAAGCAGAGTTAAAGCCACCGTTTAGTACGAATGTAGTATTATCATCAATTGCATAATCTAAACGTGCATCAAGTGCATATTTTTCAACACTGTAGTCACGTATACCAACACGACTTTGTGCTTCATTTCTGTTTGGATTAGCTAACCATGCAGCACGGTTTCTCAATTCATCTAAACGGTATGGGTTGGTTTCAGCAATAAAACCAGGGTCTTGAACCCGCTGACTAAGATTGGCGTCTGTCCAAGAACCTTCATTTAGTTCAAAATCATCAGCGTTTAGGTATTGTCCAGAAACCTTGATACCCAACTTATCTGATAACTTGAATGAAGTACGAAATTGTGCCTTCATAAAATTTTGCTGTCCGCCACTTAAGCTAAAGCTAGTGCTTTGCTCGTTAAGTGGAGATTTAGTGATAAAGTGCATTACTCCTGAATTCACGTTAGGACCGTAAAGAGCCGAGCCTGGCCCAAGAACAATTTCTATTTGTTCAATGTCGTCGTTTGAAGTAGATAACATGTGAACGGCATTTGCTCTAAGTGAAGGTACACGCGCAATTCTATTGTCTGTTAAAATTAACATTGACCCAGAGAAAATATTATTAAAACCACGTGTTACCACCGTTTGTGCTGCAATACCTTGCTGGGCAACATCTACTGATTTAGCTGACTTAATTAAATCAACAGCAGAAGCTGTAGATATATTTTTCACTGCGTTAGCGCTTACCACTTCAATAGCGGCTGGTGCATCAGTTACTTTTTCCTTTCTTTTAGATGCAGAAACAATAACTGGGTTTAAAAGAATACCTACTGTTAAAGCTACATCTTTGGTTATTTGTTGTGCTCCAGAAAAACTTATAGACTCTTTAAACTCTTGGAAACCTTGGTAGCTCACTACCAGCTCATATTCACCATCTGAAATATTTTTGATGGTAAACTTACCGTCAGGATCTGTTGCTGTTCCACGAAAAGAACCATCCGTAGAACTTCTAAGAATTACGTTTGCTCCTGGGAGTGTTTCTCCATATTGGGAGTCTGACACTACACCAGATATAGTAGATTGTGCCATTAATGAGGCTGTTGAAATGCACAATAAAAGTGCAACAGCTAGGGTTTTAGCTATTCGCATGAGGGAACTTGATGTTGGTTGAACTGGAAAATATGTTGGTTGAACTAAGGAATAGTCGAAAAAAGCGCTTTTAATAATAAGCTACGACACGCAAAGGTAAATAAAAACTTATTTTAAGCACAACTAAAGCTTATATCTTTTCGACGAATAACATAATTAGAATAATAGACATATAGTTCCTTACAGATGAAAAATAAAACTACTGCTTGGTACGAGAGTTGGTTCAACACTGATCTTTACTATCATATTTACGCTAATCGCAATCACAGAGAGGCTGCTGTATTAGCAAATTTAATCAGCCAAAAGATCCCTTCTGCAACTCATAACCACCTTCTAGACGTAGCCTGCGGCAGAGGTAGACACTCTATACAAATGGCAATGAAGGGATATGAAGTTACAGGTGTAGACCTGGCTACAAAGGCACTAGAAACGGCCAAATTACACGCTATAGAGTTTGGCGTTGAACACAGAACGCATTTTGAACAAAAAGATATGCGTGCGCTAAACTATCATAATCAATTTGACGCTGCTATAAATGTATTCACCAGTTTTGGCTATTTCACCAATTCAGAGAATTTTGAAGTTCTTCAGCAAATTTCCCAATCACTAAAGCCTAACGGTTTATTCTTATTTGATTACTTGAATCCCGTTACGGTTGAAAAAAACCTGATGAAAGAAGAAGATGGCGTTTATCTAGCATTAGCTTTATCGTACCAAATAAAACGCTGGATTGCAGATAATGTTGTATACAAATCAATTTCATTATCTGATAAAGACCAGCACATTTATACCACCCAAGAACAAGTTTGTTTGTATAACCGAGATTGGTTTGAAGCGCATTTCTTAAAAGCCGGCTTACAAATAAAAGAGGCTTTTGGGAATTATGAAGGCCTCACCTTTGACCCAAAAACTAGCCCTAGACAGATCTATCTATGCCAAAAAATGTAGTTAAATAGAAAGATAATGTATCAACTCATCTACACGGCTTCGCATTTCATCAGTCATACTGGCACCGCTGCTAAAGTCATGAACCACATACTCATAACGCCTTAAAGAGGCTGTTGCTCTAATGGTGTCTGGGGTATTAAGCTTTATGGAAACCAAAAAGGGTTGATCTTCCGTTGCAGGGCGATGCACGGTTAATCCCATAATTTTAATGTCTTCTTGCTCAATTAGCTGCACAACTTGAGAAATACTAAGGTTTGCCGCGCTCAGTTCTACTAAAAGCACACCAGTTTCTAGCGTTAGATTCAATCCATTTATGATCAAATCTTTGATACTGTCGGTTTTTATGTAACCTTTGAAGCTGTTATTTTCGGAAATTACCCCAATGAAGCCTTCTGAGGCATGGGCTATGATTTTTGCAGCGTTGAATACATGGTCTTGTTCCTTAACTACAGGAACGCTTATGATATCATCCAAAATTGCAGCAGAAGATTTTGGCATTTCTGAGAAAGATGCAGCCTCGATTATATCTGGCAGTAGCAAACCTTTTAAATAGCCAGAACTGTCTATGACAGCTACTTCTTCATGTCCGAGCAATGATTCCCATAAGCGTTCTAGAGGCTCTTTTTCGTGCCAAATGCTTGGGTAAACTATCGGAAGTTGGTCTATGATCATTCTACTTATGTTAAAGAGAGTAATTTTGGTCTGTAAGTGCTTGAGCTATACCGTTGTTATCGTCTAGTATTGATACGAATGTACTTAATTCTTTTTCCATTCCATGAAAAATATTATCGTTAATTCTAACCGTAAGTACCAAGGTAGCATCATCGTAGCGTTGATCTAAAATAGTGGCATACTTGTGAAGCTTTGCCACCCACTTGTACTCACTCATTGGCAGACGCAGCACAATATCTCTAAACTGAGATTGCATAAGTTGAGCTACCTGTTCTTCAAGTAAGCCAATGCCTATACCCTTTTCAGCAGCAACATAAATAGCATTGGGATACATAGCTTTAAGTGCTTGCACTTGGTCAGGTGCTAAGGTGTCAATTTTATTGAAGACTAGTTTGGTGGTTTTTTCGGCACATTCTAGCTCTTCTAGCGTCTCGTTTACCACTTTTATGTAATCATCTTTCACCTCAGAACCAGCATCTACAATATGTAGTAAAATGTCGGCCTCGGTAATTTCATCTAAGGTAGATTTAAAGCTTTCCACCAAATTGTGCGGCAGTTTTCTGATAAACCCAACGGTATCGGAAATAACTACGTCTCTGCCGTCTATGATGTGCTTTCTGGAGGTAGCGTCTAAGGTTGCAAAGAGTTTATTTTCTGCTAAAACATTGGTGTTAGTAAGGGTATTCATCAGCGTTGACTTACCCGCATTGGTGTACCCAACTAAAGCTACTCTGGTTAATGCTGAGCGTTTTTTTCGTTGAGTGTTTCGCTGTTTATCTAATTTCCCAAGTTTCTCTTTTAGCGTGGCTATACGCTTACCAATCAGGCGTCTATCGGTTTCAATTTGTGTTTCACCAGGACCTTTGGTGCCAATCCCCCCTTTCTGGCGGCTCAAGTGGGTCCAATACCGCGTTAATCTAGGCATTAGGTACTGTAGCTGGGCTAACTCAACCTGGGTTTTTGATGCAGCAGATCTAGCTCTTGAAGCAAAGATGTCTAGAATTAACCCGCTTCTGTCAATAATTTTTGTATCTAATTCTTTTTCTAAATTTCGAACCTGAGACGGCGTTAAATCATCGTCAAATATCACTGAATCTGCTTCTTTCTGCTCAATTAAGCTTTGTAGTTCTTTGAGTTTACCCGTGCCAATGTAAGTGGCTCTATTTGGCCTTTCTAATGGTTGCATTAATTTGCCTACACAATCTCCTCCCGCTGTATTACTAAGCATTTCTAGTTCATCTAAATGCTCTTGGGCTACAGATTTGGGTAAATTGGGTGCGCCGTAAATACCAACTAAAACGATTTTTTCTCGCTCGTCTATGCGATTTTTAATGTCTTCTATCAATTCAAATAAGTTGCGTTACTATTGCTACATGCTAAAATACGGTTCTATCTGCTCAATATTTAGCGACCTTTTCAAATCAGCATGTAAATAAATCAAGAAATCTGTTACGGCCAATCTAAGGTCTATGCTATTTTGAGAGATTACTCAAGTGCTGATGTACTAGCTTGTCAAAGGCGTCTTTTTTACGCTCTGGTATTAGTATATCCATTCTGGCGGGTTCTTTCGTTCCATCTTGCTTATAAATAAAGACGTAATTCCAGCCATTTTGGGTTTCTTTTGCAGCGAAATCTACCACATGAAACCAAGCAATGGTCTGCTTCGGATTTATCACATTCTTTACAATACCATTATTGGTTACATACACCAAACTAAGTTCTCTGGTGAGCACAAATAAACAGATGCCCATTAGCATATAAATATTTAGATCTACTGGTGTAAGTAAGGGTAATTTTTCTACGGGAAGTAATTTCAGAATTATGATTAACCCCAAGAAAAAAGAAGCAAATAGCGGCACAATGCCTAAAGGACGAGCATACCAATATAAGCGCACTTTTCTTAGGCGCCATCTGAACTGAACAACCCTGATGGTAACCAACAGCCCAACTGCAGCAAAAACATATAAGTTTAGCCTTAGCAACCACACAACTCCATCAATAATAGTTGTGCTATCTAACATAGTCCGGGAAATATAAACTCATTCATAATGCGAATAGTTAATTGCGAACATAGGATTTGGATTTTGCCCCTTGAACCTTAAAGTAGCGGCTAATCAGCGATTCTATCAACAGAAACAATAAGGCTAAAAGGGCTAACCAGGTCCATATTGGAAGAGATTTTGTACTAGAAAAGGAGGCTGTGTTTTGCGCCACATCGTCCAATTCATAAACCGTGTTTGAAATAAAGTCTTTATTCCAAACGGCCATTGATTCGTTTTGCGCTAGGATTGGAGCATCTTGAGCCAAAAACTGATCTAAACTAAAATAATCGGGTTCAGATTCCCATTTAGGTGCATTCAACCCATATTGTGCGCTATCAAGTTGAATAATGCCCGCCGCTAAAGATGGATCAATGCTTTGGTAATTGAAAGAACTTATTGCTTGCTCTCTAACCAAAGATACCTGAATGGAGTCATTCAAAATAGCTGAGTTTGATAGCAGCGCCCCAGGACTAGAAAACTGCAATGGCGCAACCAAGGCTTTTTCTGAAAAAAAGCTACCTTCGTTAGCCGTATTTAAAAAATTGATTCCGTTAAAAATGAGTGGTGCAAAAATCGCCTTTATTGATAGATCAGACCAAGCCGGTTCAAAACCCATAGCCATAGACCAAATAACGCCGTTCCCCAATTTCTTTTCAACCAAAATAGGGTTTCGCTCTTCGGTTTGAAGTAGAGCGTAACTTCCCGCTAAATCACCCATTTTGTAATAGTAATATAGACTTGGACTATCAATAACAGGCGACCAACCTTGCTCTTCCATTTGGCTGTCATTAAACATTCCTTGAAAAATGGGATGATTGGCCCTTATTCGTTCCAAAGAGGTTTGCTTTTTATAGCTTGCATATTCACCGACTATTCCTTCAAAAATAGGCAAGCCTAATGCACTAACTTTTTTATTCCAAATACTAAGGTTTGTAGTTGATGAAGGAATAAGCCAAAGTCCGCCCCCAAGTTGTTGCACATAATCTCTGATTGCGGCGTCTGCATAAGTTGGCCAAGAGCTCACTGCTTCCATAATCACAACTTTATAAGAGGCTAAGCGCTCAACCGGAATGTTATCTGCTGCTACCGCATCAATATCTAGCGCATAACCTGCTAAATTTGCTGCATTAAGTGCGTTGTAAAAACTACTTTTACTACGGTCTTGTTCTCGGTAATTATCGGTAACCCAAAGAATTTTTAGGCTTTCAGGGACTTTTAGAACCGTAAAATAACTGTTATCTAACACATAAGAATCGCCAGAAATAACGGCTTTCAGTGCATAATCTCCCGCTTCTGTTGGCGTAAATGAAGCGTTTAGCGTAGCCTCATTAGTTGTTATGGCTTGCTCAGATATCATTCTGTTGTTCACATAGATAGCCAATTTCTGCAAGCCTTGATTATTCACGAATGAGCTATCCGGGCTTGCAGAACTATTTTGACTCGCACTTTGCCCTAAATCTACCTTAATGTTCATCTTCTTATTGGCACTGACCCAACTATTGGTTGTTCCGATATGCTTTATCCAGCTGTTTGCTATTTCTCCGTTTTGTGGTAAATACCCAATTCTAAGTTTTCCCCAATCGGCTTCATTTACTTCCTTTTTTAAGCTTTCAAGGGTATTTTCTAAAGAGAGGTACTGCCCGTCATGCAGAATATGCACTTCATTGTCTGCCGCACTTAAAGCAATCATATTTTGCATCATTTCTTTCAATCGAATGCCAAAAAAGTCTGCTCCTTTTGAGGGTTGAATTTGATTTAGCAGCTGTATGGCTTCTTTGGGTTCAAGCGCTGAGCTATACTCCCATTTACCGTGGGTTACATTCAAATAAACGTTTGCATCATCGTTTAACTGCTCAATCCAAGATTTTGCTTGCTCAGTAAGCCGGTATAACCTAACGCCTTTGTCATCGCTTAAGCCAGTTGATAAAGAGTTATCTATAAGTAACCATAAAGCATTCTGAGAACCATTTAAGGCTGCGTTTGCTGCGTTCTTAGCAGTAGGTTGGGCCAGCGCTAAGGTTAATGCCAGAATAGCCAATACTCTAAAAAGTAATAACAACCACCTTTTTATATTTAGGCGTTTTACCGTAGTATCGGTTAGTTCTTTAAAAAATGCGAGTGTAGAAAATGCTACGGTTTCTGGTTTATTCAATTTCAATAAATGAATAACTACCGGAATTAACGCAGCAAGGCCACCTAATAAATACCAAGGTTCAATAAAACTCATCTACCCTATTCTCGTTTTCGTATTTTATATTTCTAAGCTAGCTAAACCACACATATAATATCAAACTACCATTGCACTTGCTAAACGCCAACTCAACTCTTCGACATTCTTTTTTTGCCACATTAGTTATAGCAACTGCGTTCGTCTTTGCTAGCTGCAATTCATCTGTTAAAGTTACAGATTGGACAGACGTGGTACCAAAAGAGGCCATTTCTGTGTATGTGCCAACTGAATCTATAAGTTTGCCCGATTTTCTTAAATCGTTAGAGGCTAAGTCTTTCACCACTTATGGAAGCGCACCTTTTGGTAACTTAGGCCAAACTGTATTGCTTAGCTACATACCGCATAAGCTAAAAGGTGCTATTGCAGTGCCCGTAGACGCAGATCATTGGGAAAGTCTTTTTGTGGTTGAGTCTGAGGCTAATTTAACGGCGGTAATTAGTGAAAAGAATATCCCCGAAACAGGAACACAGCAATATTCTCACAACAATGTGGTTATACACCGTATTGTAGCTGATAAGGTGGAATTTTTTAGTGCTCAAATACAGGATTTAGCTTTAATTTCTCAAAATAGTTTAACCATTGAGCGCGCTATAGAAACAGCCATTGCGGCCAATGAAAATGAATCTATTTATGCGGTCATTAAAGAAAATCTAGGCAATAACTGGGTTTTTAATGCAGTAAATCTTGAACGCATTGTATCGCAAAACTTAAAAGTATTGTACCGACCTGCAGTATTAGGCTTATCAAATGGCTTGGGTGTTGCGCCGCTAAATTTCACAAAAAATAACGAAGTAGAACAAATAAACGCCAATATTCCAATAAATGAGGTATTAAGCCACCCCTTTAGTCAAGCCATTTCGTATGAAAATAAAGCTATTGTTTTAGGCGATTATATCTCATCTAACGCTACTCACTTTAGCTTGTTTAGAAATAGTCCGTTAAATCTAACTATTGATAAAGAGCAGCTCTCTGGCCGTGCTACAAAACTCGATAGCGCAATTCTATACAATGATGTTTTGCGTACCAATTTACTTTCTGCATTAGAGCTGGCCTTTGGTATTGTTTCCTTTGAAGAGTCTGGTTTTTCAGAAAAGGGAGAGTTTTTGTGGCTGCGGCATATAAAAAATTCTCAAGATTTCTACCGCATTTTAGAACGTATGGCTAATAGTAATTTAATTACACGCGAAGATGATCTCTATGTAGTGAATAGTCCGTTATTTGCACAAATACTAAGTTCGGGAATGGCTACATCAGGTAGGTTTTACCTTGGCGTAAATTATGAAGTAGCCGTAATGGCAGATAGAATTGGCTTGTGCAAAAGTGTTGCCGCAGATCGTTCTAGAAGAAGAGTTTTGAGCTACGACGCCTCTTGGAAAGAAGTTTATGAGAATATTCCAACAACATTTAGCAGCTTACACATTGCTAAAGGAAGTGAGCTAAACCGCTTGATGCAACTTTTTTTACGTGCCGGAAATTACCTTCAACCGGCATTTAATCGTTTCGATAAAGCCATGGTTTACAGCACAATATCTAACGCTGACGGGCGCAGAATGCTCAACGTTCAAGCCAATTTGTACCAAAGCAATAATGCGTACATCCCCTATGAGGAAAACTGGTTGTTTCCTCTGTTTAATGAAAGTCTGAGCGGGCCTATTGTGTCCAGCGATTTAGGGGGAAGCGACAGAAATGAGCTAATTTTCAGCACTGATAGTGGCAAAGTATATGTTATTGCATCTGATGGTACACTACTAAGGCAAATGCAAACACAAGATTCAGATTTACCGATTGGTGGGCCTGTTGTGTTTGATTGGTACGGAAACGGCCTAAAAAGTGTATTGCTTGCGGCGGGAAATAAAATTTATGCCTGGGATAATCAGGGCAACCCACTACCGCGCTTCCCAATTAGTTTAAACGAAAAAATATCGGCCCCTATAACTTTAGAAGATATTGGCAAAAATGGCAGCGTTGAAATTATTGTAGCTACGGCAGACCGTAAACTGCATTTGCTAGATGCAAAGGGAGACAACCTTAGAGGCTGGCCCATATTACTTAATGCTACATCTACCATAAAGCCGGTTTATAAAGTATGGCGCAATATTCCATCTATTTTTGTAGCCTCACAGAACGTTTTGCATGCTTTGCTGCCTAACGGAAATGAAAGAGCGGCCTATCCAATATTTTTTAATAGCGACCTCTCAACACCACCTTATTTTGATGAGAACCACATCATTATTGGCGATCAATCGGGTGCAATTAATACAATAGGTTTCACCAAGTATTTTACGGGAAGTTATTTCACAAACGACACCCAAATCATCTCTGCTGATGTTGATTCTCTTACGCTAGACCGTGTAGAGTTTGGCGGAACCTCAATTGTTGGGGAACTAGCAACAACAGAAGCAGCCATTTACCAGCCAAACGACAGTTTATTAGTCAGAGACCACAGATTGGTCTTCCAGGCTTTTAGCGGGCAAATTTACTTGATGAATCAAAAGGCTGAAGTGGTGCAGCAGTTTGAGATGGGCGAGTTTGTATCTGATGAAAGCTCCCCAATTATAATCGATTTATACAGGAAGAATAGACCTCATTTGCTAGCGGTAAGTAGCTATGGTCGTATGCAGGGCTGGAATTTAGCAAATGGCCGAAGACTGATTTCACTGCCACCCGTTTCCTTACAATACCCCATAATTGTGGATCTAAATGGAGACGGCATTAATGAGCTTATTGCCAATGCATCTGAGGGCATTAGAAGCTGGAATCTGCAGGAATAAAAAAAGGGACAGATCTAAGATCTGTCCCTTTTAGAAACAACTAATTAGTTCATGCCATCGGCGCGTTTAGCGCGTTGCATTTTATTTTCTCTCACAGAAGTATTTCGTTGGCTACGATCACCTTGTAAGAACATCTCAAAACGTGTTGGCTCTACTCGCTTAGGCCAATAGTTGTTACCACGATCAGTATCTGCTGTCTCAACATTAGGATCTAAGGTAATGCCAACCACTTTCTTCTTGAAGGCAAAGACTTTTGTAGCTTCTTTACTTGGGTTCATTTTCCAGATTTCTGCTGGAATGGTTTCCCGTTTAGACGTACCGTCTTCAAATTCAAAGTCTAAAATAATAGGCATTACTAGACCACCTATATTTTCGAAATCTAACTGATAGAACTCATATCCAGCATCAATTAGTGCCTTATGATCTTCATTCATTCTTTCTAATACACGCTCGTACTCTTGCTTATCTATGGCGTCTACAGCAAATTCGTCGTAGGTATTGTAGAAATCGATAAGTTCTGGGCGCGAATCCGTGTACTTTACAAAACCCGAGTTAAGCTCAACAGCAACATCTTTGGGTTCTTTATCAGCCGCTTTTCTAGCTAATGGTTTTTCCACTTCAGGGTCCATAGAAGAAATTTGGAACCATTTAACATCGTCAAGTGCAATATCTACATGATCGTTAGTGTAGAACCAACCTCTCCAGAACCAATCTAAATCAACGCCAGAGGCATCTTCCATTGTACGGAAAAGATCAGCAGGTGTGGGATGTTTGAACATCCAGCGTTGTGCGTAGGTTTTGAAAGCGTGATCAAATAAATCGCGACCTAAAATGGTTTCCCGAAGGATATTTAAAGCTGTTGCTGGTTTACCATACGCATTAGCCCCAAACTGAAAAATAGACTCTGAATTGGTCATAATTGGCATAATGAAATTCTTGTCGCCTTTCATATAATCAACAATTCCCGCAGCTGGGCCTCTTCTACTAGGGTAATTTGGCTCAAATTCTTGTTCTGTTAAGTACTGCAGGAAAGTATTCAAACCCTCGTCCATCCAAGTCCACTGGCGTTCGTCAGAATTCACAATCATTGGGAACCAGTTATGGCCAACTTCGTGAATAATAACGCCAATCATGCCGTACTTAGTGCGCTCAGAATAGGTTCCATCCTTTTCGTTACGGCCATAGTTGAAGCAAATCATCGGGTATTCCATGCCATTAGCTGCTTCCACAGAAATAGCCACCGGATATGGATAATCAAAGGTGAATTTAGAATACGTCTCAACCGTATGGGCAACTACTTCAGTAGAATAGGTTCCAAAAGTTACATCAGACTCTTTAGGGTAATAACTCATAGCCATAATGGTTCTTCCGTTTAGGTCTACACCCATAGCATCCCAGATGTATTTTCTTGAATGACCAAAAGCAAAATCGCGAACCATTTCAGCTTTGTAATGCCACGTTTTTTGGTTGCCGTAATTAGGGTTGCTTTCTTTGGCTTCTGCCTCTTCTTTGGTAACAACTACTACGGGTTTATCCGCTTTTACTGATTGCTCGTAGCGTTTCAGTTCAGTAGAGGAAAGAACTTGTTTGGCGTTTTGTAGTTCACCGGTTGAGGCCACTACGTGATCACCAGGCACTGTGATTTTCACGTCATAATTCCCGAAAACCAAAGCAAATTCGCCACGGCCTAAGAATTGTTTGTGCTGCCAGCCTTCCACATCATTGTAGACGGCCATTCTCGGATACCACTGAGTTAAAGTGTATAACCAGTTCCCATCTTCAGGGAAATACTCAGCACCACCACGTCCGCCGTAGCGAATACGATCGTGAACTTTGAACGCCCAATCTACATTAAAATTAATTTTCGCACCTGGCTTTAATGTCTGTGGTAAGTCTATACGCATCATAGTTTTTACTATGGTATAGGGTAAGTCATTGCCACGTGCATCGGTAACTTTGTGAATTTTATAGCCAAAATCTTCAGAATGTCCGATGAGGTTTTCAACTTGGTTGGAACCTATTCTATTTGGGTCAATAGTAGATTGGCTTATTTTGTAGGTATCTGAATCAGGTGCGCGCATATTTTGATCTAGCTGCAGCCATAGATAATCTAAATGATCAGGGGAATTATTGAAGTAAGTAACTTTTTGGGAACCTGTAAGCATCTGGTTCTCATCGTTAATTTCTACATCAATTACGTAATCAGCACGCTGTTGGTAGTATTGATGGCCAGGTGCTCCGCTTGCCGTTCGGTAAACGTTGGGAGTAGGCAACAGATCATACATCTGTCTAAATTTATTGGTATTTGTATTTTCTTGGGCAAAAGCATTGCTAGTGCCTATCAATGCAAATACCAATAAAATGCACGCAGTAACAATGTTGTTACCACTATTGGTTTTGAATATTGACATGGGTCAGGTTGTTGGTTTGAGTTAAATTTAGAATTTTGAAATGACTACCAAAATTTGGTTTCTGCCATCAAAATAACAGAAATACCAAAAGCAGCACCAGAAACAAAAAGGTTCCAAGCACGAGAACTCACAAAAAATACACGTTGAAAAATAATCATCGTAGAAAGAATAACGGCTACAATCAAGAGTTGGCCTATTTCAAGACCAATATTGAAACTTAATAGCGGTGTTACTATCGATTCTTCTCTTCCCAATAGCATTCTCAGGTAATTAGAGAAGCCCACTCCATGAATTAATCCAAAGACAGAAGCAATTGCATAATTAAAGTGATAGGACTGCTTTCTGGTTAGCAGTGTTGTATCATTTTCTTTACTCGAAACATTGTAAATGCAAGTAAGTGCAATAGTAACGGGTATTAAAAACTCTATAACGTCAGAGGGCAAAATCACCAACCCCAGCGTGGCTAGAGCCAATGTAATAGAGTGTCCAATCGTAAAAGCTGTAACGAGAATTGCTATTTTTTTGAGATCCTTGACTTGATAAACAGCAGTTAGTGCTACTATAAAGAGAATATGATCGTATGCAGTTAGATCAGAAATATGATCAAAACCTAAGCTAAAATAGGCCGCAAATTCAGACATGAAGTATTATTAAAGAGGCTTGTTGCAAATTGTTTCAAGATTGCACTTTACGTACTTTGAACCAAACATTCAACAAAGGAAATATTATGTACTTATTTTTTCGGCTGATATTGCCAATATCTTGGCTTGTATTCAGCGGATTTAATACTCTTCATCCCATGTATATAAGCTTGGGACTCATAGACTTCAACCCAAAAACACAAAGCTTAGATATTACATTTAAAGTTTTTACGGATGATCTTCAAGACGCAGTGCGTAAGGCTTCTTCTCGCGATGATTTATTTATTGGCTATGAAGATGAGATTCCTGCCGTAGATTCCTTAATAAATGTGTATTTCAACGATCAAGTAGCCTTTGAAGTGCCTGATTTATCTGTGAATGGTATGAGTTATTTGGGAAAGGAAATTGAGTTGGATGTTACGTGGTGCTATTTCCAGGTTCAGGGCATTCCCGACTTTACAGAACTTCAAGCAACATGTAAGTTATTCACCGAAATGTTTGCCACTCAAACAACCATTATGCATGTAAAGAAAAATGGGAAGGAAAAAACGATGATGTTTAATAAGTCTAGAACTGAGCAGGAATTGAAGTTTAAATAAATAATTTTGGGTAATTACTGATTCGCAGCGGCGAACTAGCAAGCCTAAAGACGGTAATTCTAATGATTATTGATGCTTTGAGTTAGGTCAAATGACGGGGATCTGGAAATTTCGATTAATTTGGGTAGACCAAATTATGCGAATTGTGTTCTCAATTTTCACATTCTCGCATAATTCATAACTTATAATTCTGCCTTGTTCGTTGTTCATAGTTTACTGATTGTGTATAGTTGTAATACACGTATCTAATAATCATAATTTATTAATGATGCCCATAAGTGTTCGACTAAGTGAATCTTTAGAAAAGCGCCTTACTAACTTAGCCAAGCTCACTGGCCGCACTAAAGCCTATTATCTACGTCTAGCCATTGAGGAAAAATTAGACGATTTAGAGGATATTTATCTAGCTGAGCATCGACTAGATAAACAAGAAGGTCGTAAGTGGACGTTAACTGTGTTGGGGAGAGAGGATGACATGGCAAGTTGAGTTTGATTAAAGAGCGCGTAAAGAACTCAGAAAACTTTCGGAAGAACAACAGACAAGAATTTTAAAATGGTTAGGCAAGTCAATTGCAATTGAACAAAATCCAAGAAGATTTTTCAAGCCTTTAAAAGGAACATTGAAAAGTTTGTGGCGCTACAGAGTCGGAGATAATCGTGTTATATGCCAAATTCAAGATGAAATGGTAACCGTTTTAGTAGTTGCGATAGGAAATCGAAGAGATATTTATCGCTGAAGCAGTTCTGAATTACAGAATTTTTGTATTTGCTGATTAGGCGTTAAAGATGACACGCTAGCCAGAATTTCCCTTTTTGACTTTAGATAACACAGAAAATGATGCTAAAAATCTGAATTCCTAGCACCCAACCCGCTTAGATCCCGAAAGCTTTCGGGAATGCGGATTGACGAAGTAGCCAAGTTTCACCATCTCGAATAATTTATAACTCATAATTATACGTTATTCATTAAGAACTCCGTGGCTTGGTTCCTGAGCGTAGCCTATGGGTTGCAGCTCCGTATCTTTTTTCCTTTGCTACTTGGCGTTAAATCATTCCGCCTTTTCATAAAGTTTTTCTAGATGTGGCACACCATTCGTGATCCAATCAGCCGGCTCAACACCTTTCAAATGGTAATCGAAATACTGATGCATGCGCACCAAGAAATCTTTTTGATTGGCTTTATTCGACAAATGATGACCCTCTCCTGGGTACGACAAAAAGATCACTTCTTTGCCCATACGTCTAGCAGCATTGTAGAATTCTAAGCCCTGCGACCAGTCTACCGCACCATCTTCCGTACCATGTAAAATCATAAAGGGAATCTTAATTTCAGGCACATAAAACATCGGATTTTGTTTTTGGTAGATTTCGCGGTGCGTCCAAGGAGTTACGCCTCTTCCCATACGAACTTGCCCAATTTCCATAATTCCATGATGGTTGGTTCCCGAACTTCCATAAACATTATTATAGAAAGAAGTAAGGTTTGTAGGCGGTGCTCCTGTAACTACGGTTTTAAAAATATCCGTCTGCGTTAAAATAAAAGACGACTGATAACCACCCCAGCTATGTCCTTGCAAACCTATACGCTCTGGATCAGCATAACCGTCTGCAACAATTTTGTCGACCGCAGCAGTAATGCCGTCTAAAGAAGAGGTTCCCGCCTTTCCTTCCTCAAATAAAATATCTGGTTGAAATAGCACATAGCCATTGCTAGCATAGGTACTCATGTGCGGACGATCATCATAAACCGGCATTTCATAACGGTGGTGTCTATCCGACATTTTCTCGTAGAAATAAATGATCGTCGGATAGCTCTGACCTTCCACATAATTAGCAGGAAGTGTTAGCGTACCCTGAACTTTTTGTCCCCTACCATTTTCGAAGGTTAACAATTTGCGACTTCCCCAAGCATATTCAGCTTGTTGTGGGTTGGCCTCCGTCACTTTATCCATAGTTTTAAATGAACTATTGCTGAGATAATAATCTGGGTAATCCACAAAAGTCTGGCGACTTAGCAGCAACTTGTCTGCATCTTTTGCCTTAGTTGGGTAGCTGTATTTATAATCAGAATACACCAACATTTGCGGTTCTTTGCCTACTTTCACTGAATAAAAACCTTCTTTTTTCGTCCACTCACCAGTAGCACTTAGCAGTAAAGCATTTTTAGTATTTACATAGCTATCTTCATCGTCTAAGTTCACCACTCTGAATACCATTTCATTGGCTTCACCCATACCTTTAGTCAAGTTTTGAGCTTTCTTTCCGTCTAATGAAAGCAACCATAAATCGAATTTATGGTTCATAATTACATGCTCTTTATCGGCTGTCCAACCAGCTAAGCCATAAGGAGGGTTTTCATGCGGATAAATGTGATCCTCATTTTCAAAAGATATTCCGGCTGCTTCATCAATTTGAGTGGTCGTTTCTTTAGTTATATCATAAACCATTAAGCTTGCCGAGCCATCTTCATCCATTTTTTGATAAAGGAAATATCGACCATCAGGAGAAGTTCCCAACGAGCGTTTGATGTTTTGCGCAAAAAGGCTGCGCTTTCCCGAAGTTAAATCAACTTTGTACATATCTGCCGGACTTACGCCCCAATTCACGTCATTTATATAGGGTTTGAAATCCATTCCTACCGCAAAATCATTGCTTTTTGTAGTAAGCACTTCCCGCATATTTTCATCCGCTAAGGCTACAAATTTCTGTTGATTTACATGAAATATGCCGCGATAAGAAAATCGTTTATCTCTGGCTGCTTGTCGTATTTGCACCGTTTGAATACGATCATCTTTCCAATGCCAAACGTCTAAATTTGGAATGGTGTCTTTACTCATTTTTATTTTTGGCTCTTGCTTGCGTAAGCCCAAAAATACAGCTTCTCCATTCTCAGTAAATCGTGGTGTCGCATTTACACTGATCACCATATCACTAGCTATGGCTTCGGTATCTTTTGGATTCAGGAAAGTGAGTTTTGGGCTTTTATCTAATTGCTGAGCCACACCCAAAACAATTTCTGGATAAATGAGCGTGTCAATTTTGTGACTTTTTAGGAAACTCAAAGAATTCCCTTTTTTCGCCCAATCTTTTTCTAAACTTTGGGAGTCATCCCATGTTAAATCGGTAAACTTTGCTGAATCTGCATGTACTAAGGATGAGCTCAACTTATTGGCCGCTAGTAGATAAGCGCCATTTCCAATTTGATCGTCGGCATCAACTAAATAGGCTAAATGGCTAGACTTTTGATTAAATCCATATTCCGAAACATTACCCAGACTTATAGTATTAGCGGTGGGAAGGTGGAAAAGCACCAAATCGCTGCCCTTATGGCTACTTTTATCATCACTAGGTTTTTGTCGGTGCACAACCCACATAGCTGCATCGTTAGAAAATGTCATGGTTGAAGCGCGCTCAACTACTTTTTTCTCACCTGTTACTAAATTCACAAGCACGGCCTGTTTATAAACGGGCTTTTTAGCTTTTTTCAGCTTCTTTTCTTCATCGCTATCTGGTGATACCAAATAACTAACCCATTTACTATCTGAAGAAAACTGAGCATTACTTGCGCTATAAACTTTGTACTCTTTGGGGGAATCCACGTTTACTAAGTCACGTATTATCAGGGTATCATCACCACCGTTGGGACGTTTCCCATAGCTCATCCATTCGCCATTATCTGAGATTTGGGTAGCGACCAGTCTAGACCATTTCCCATAGTC
>Ga0306871_1000026_pt1 | contig 58365 bp, 36 predicted proteins | sample AntRauMeHopE1497_FD_190447 | JGI IMG/M metagenome (GOLD analysis project Ga0306871, IMG submission 190447) | Saline lake microbial communities from Rauer Islands, Antarctica - Metagenome Hop E1 #497 (v2) (version 2) | ecosystem: Environmental > Aquatic > Non-marine Saline and Alkaline > Saline ... | reverse complement strand
CTTTGCCAAGCATCAAAACAATTTGTAATCCTTAATAATAAACACTGTAGTCTATAAAAAAATACACTCGTAAATACTTGGAAAAAGTGCCTTAAATTGATTTGAACGTGTTTTTTGTACTCTTTGTCCGACAAATCGTAACGCTCATCGAGTGTTTAAAAAAATTTACATAGATTAAATCTTATTAAAACTTCTGTTTTCACCGAATTTTTTGCCAACTGATGGAATTTAATACCGCTTTTGCTCTTCAAAGATTTTATGGCTAAGACGAACGATTAAGCAAGAATTTCTCCTTTCTCCTACAATCGATTTAGATCCTGTTCGCCGCGGCGAATCGCTTCACTCTTTGTTCAGGAAGACGTTCTGACTAGAATTTTTCCTTTCTCCTGGTTATCAAGCGTAGCCGAGATACTCCTTCTTCCTTTTCCCTTATTTTCCTATTTCATTAAGGTCATGCGCCGCAGTTGGCGAATATTCTTTGATGTTCTCATTTCTACCAAATAAACACCCGATGCCATATTAGCTGCATTCCAAGTTACTGCATACCTACCAGCAGACTGAACACCTAAATTATTAACCCATACCCTTTGGCCACTCATATTATAAATAGTTATTACTACATCTTGTGGTTCAGATATAGAATAAGGTATAGTTGTAGTTGGATTAAATGGGTTAGGATAATTTGCAGCTAACTTAGTTTCGTAATTATTAATGTCGTCAGAACTTATTCCCACTAGGGTATCACCATCTTCTTTATCTGCAGCCTCGCTAACCCACTCTAAAGACATAATTCCTGATAAATCTTTATATGGTAAACTCAGTGAATAATTAGGGTATACTTTAAAAATCTCGTCAATCAATAAATAACCTGCCTGATCAACCGAGTCTAATCGTATTGTCAAACTATTTATGACATCTGATTCGTAATAAAGTTGAGCTTTGGTATCAGTATTACTAAATAATTGATCATCATTTATGCCAAGTAACCAAGATTTTTTGGCTGTCATACTAGGTGGCATTCGTATTTCTCGCGAAAAATTAAGCTTCATCTTTTGCTCATATCTTTCATTAATCCCAAGATAAAAAGGTACCACTGTCTCTACAATTTCTGCTATGGTCTCATCTGTAGGAACTGCAATTTTAAGACCATTAATATCAACATTATTTACTGCAGTAGGAGCCTCAAAATAATACCCTTGTCCAGGCCTTAGTGAGTCTGCTGTTCCTGTATTGCTTAATGGTAAAAAAGAAGAGGATGCACCGTTATAGGCAAATATATTTAAGCCATCATTAGCTACAGATGGATACAAATCATACAAAACTTGGACAGAGGTTTTTCGTGAACCTGAACCTATAAGATTCCACCCCTCACTTATATCAACCGTTGTTTTATTATTTATTTTAGCCGTGACAGTCACTGCTGCGGGGTCAGAATCATAGAATACCCAATAGCCCACACCTTCTACAGGCGTTTCAGCCAACCCAAAAGTGTTGCCACTTTGTAGCTCAAAAAATACAGGTAAATCTGGCGATTCTATGGTTTCAAAGTAGTTGCTTTGAGCAATTTGCTGGCCAGGTTGCGCTATTAAATTCCAACCTTGAAAGTAATCTAGGTTAAGTCTATTACCAATTTTTTCGATGAGTGCAGCGGTATTATCTGTGTCATTAATTATGGAAATATTGCCGTCATCATCTCCAACAATTACAATTCCAAAGGAGAGCTCACCTAGATTAATCGGATCCCCTGCTGTATAAGCATCTTGACCACTGCCATTATTAAGATCATCAGCAAAGATATAGGTAATAACTTGGCTTGTTCCCGCACCTTCATCTGTGGTCAAAATGGTTAAATCACGATCCTCATCGCCATCAGCATCAGTTATTGTAAAACCTAGGAAATTAGAAATTCCTGTTATTGATGTTTCTATATCATCAAAAGTATCATCGTTTATGGTATCACCAAGTATAACAATCGAAGTAATCCCATTTTCATCTGTATTTGCCAATACTATTTCAAAATCACCACCTACATCGCCATCTAAATTAACTAAAGCTAAATCAGAAGCAGAATTAACGGTACTTTCGTTTAGAATAACCGTACTCGTATTATTACTGAAACCACCTGAAGCACTACTTCTAGATATTACGAGACGAGGGTCGCCGCTTTGTTCTGATACGTAAACTAAGTCCTCATTATCATCATTATTGTAATCGCCTACACGAATAATAATCACATTTCTATTGCGTCTACCAGTATTAAAATTACTTGACCGATCAATTGATTCATTATTTTCATTTGTCAAACGCTGAGTTCTACCACCGCCATTAAATTGCGTAAAAATAATATCTAGATCAGCGTCATTATTTAGATCAATATTTACCATGGAAGTAATACGATCCATCTCTGTAGCAGCAAGAAAACGTCTAAAGCCATTTGTTGAGGTATAAGCAGCGGATCCGGTTTCATCTGTTTCGAAATTATTCCCTGTATCTGGGCTTGGGCTTCCACTTTCTTGAGGAAGCATATTTAGGTAAATGTGAATATCATATTCATCATTTGAATTCGGTCCTATAACTACAGCAACATCAATAACATCGTCGCCGTTAAAATCAGCTGCTGTTAAAACACCATTTAGAACTAAAGGCGTATCTATTGTTACGGCTGTAAAAGAACCATTTCCGTTATTTCTGAACCATCTTAGCACCTTTTCTCTATTAGAGGCACTAAAAACGTCCTCGTCTCCGTCGCCATCAATGTCAATACTAATCATCCCATTTGCGCTTTCATCACCTATTAGTGTGCCTGTGGTGTGGGCTGGCGGGTTTGGTGGTGGCGATAATGTCGAAGTATCATCTGAGTCAGTAACAGGAATTGAATTACCGTTCTCATCTTCAACAATAACGATGGCAAAAGCAGGCTCATCGAGCACAGTTTCTGTGTCTAATACAAATGCATCAGTACCACTGCCGTTATTATCTGTTGGTTGGAATGTATACGTAGAGACGGTGCTAGTAGTGTCTGTTGCGGTAATATTGTTGGTAAGAACAACAATTTGATCAACCACCCCATCATTGTCGGTGTCTACTAGCTCAAAATCTGTGAAATCTCCTAATGATATCGGGATTTCAATATCAAAGAAGGTGTTATCGTTCTGATTATCCCCTGCAACTAAAATATTGGTAATACCCGACGTTGGATTTGTAGAAACAATAATCATTTCAAGATCTCCATCACCGTCTAAATCCCGTATCTCAAAACCATTAGGCGTATTTATACTACCATCTGCATTATTAATTTCAAGAGCACCAATATCTTCCTCTATAAACAGGAAATTATTCTCTCCAGGCGAGGCATCATATCCAAAGGTGTGAATTGCAGGTATTAAGACTCCATTAAATGGGGGGGGATTAAAAACATCGCCAACAGAATAAGACACTAAATCAGGATAAATATCTCCATTTAGGTCTGCCAAACGAAGATGATAAACATCTCTAATTCCATTGATGTTACCTCCTACAGGAGACGGAGTAGGCTGAATTCTGATTTCTACGGGATTATCAAGAGAAAAAACTGTTGACGCTCCTGAGCCACTTGAAGAACCCCGTAACCATCGAGCTCTTCTGAGGCTTTCCGTAGTTGTTAAATGAGCATATATCAAGTCCATATCACCATCTGCAGCAATATCACCAGAGTCCATGCTTATAATTCTCTCTAAATTAGAATCAACAATTTGCCTTCTGAAGTAGTTAACCCCACCTACAGTCATTGTTACAAAAGTATTAGCATCTTGATCAGGGTTTGATTCAAAATTATTTGAGGTGGTACTTGATGTATGTAGTACGTTGATATAAGAAAGTATCATATACTCACCATCAGGTTCGATAAGAACAATAACGACGTCTGGAGCGCCATCATTGTTAAAATCGTTAATGGTAAAGACCCCATTAACGTTAAAATCACCATCCTCAGGAAATGACTGAATAGCTATTTTATCGTACGTACCATTGTTATTAATAAAAATCCTAAATTCTCGATCAACCGCAGAAAGGCTAACTACATCTAAATCACCATCACCGTCAATATCAACACTTTCAAGACCGTTTTCGGACTCATCACCTAAAAATTGCGCATCTAAATTGGGTAATGCAATAAAAGCCAAGGAACATACAAATGCAATTGCCTTTACAAGTACCCTAAATGAGTGCATAAAACCTTCTGCTAGAAAAGATTTTTGATAATATTTGGTGAGAGTTTTAATAAAAAATGTGGCTTTGGTACTGATATTGAATAATATACTAAGGCTTCATTACAAAAAGAGCGCCAATCGGTTAAAGAAGTTGCATTTTAAGTCGGTTAATAATTTATTACATTTTTTTACAATTAGACTTAACTGCATCTACCTTCCATTACTATAGTCTTTTTTTTTATCGGTTTTTGCATGATTCTGAGCATTTCATCTAATTTTATTGAACTAAAAAGCGGTGACTTTGTAAAATTTTATTTGCTCTTAAAGAAATTTGTCCTTTTCTAACCTGTGTTATTCTGCATTTACCACAATATTTCGACAAATTGAGTTCCAAGAATAAAATGCTAAGATAAATCAGTCGCTGTCTTTGCTAAATACACTGAGTATGTAGACCATAATTTAGATTATTATGGCAAGCTCAGTATTTCTGTAATAATTTATTCAGATACCCACGAAGAATGATTTACTAAATTGACTTTTTTAATAGCTAACTACTTGTCTAATAGGCAATTAGCTAGATTAATTTAAATTGACTTACTTACTTATTAAATTTTTTTTAGAATTGGTTAAGAATAGAATTTGATTTAAGATGGATACCTCTTATATTTGGGTAGTCAATTAATGACTTAGGGACTAAAAACGACTATGATTCGTTTAACGCGAAAGGTTGATAACCTTTCGCTTTTTTTTTGTCTAATGGTCTTCTTAGGTTAATGCATGAATTTAAAACTCCCTACTCTATCGCTTCGAAAAGGTGTTTTCTGGCCCATTTTCGGTTTGTTCGGCATTACTGCATGCATTGCTATGGTAAACCCAAGCAGTTTTTTAGAAGTCATAGATGCGCTAAATCAACAAATGCTGCATGTTATAGGCCCTATATTTAGCCTATCTGCTTTGCTTTTCTTGTTTGTGGTCATAGCATTATATGTAAGTCCAGTGGGCAAGCAAGTTATAGGAGGTGCAAGTGCCACCCCGTTATTCACTAAACCGCAATGGTTTTATGTTACCATTTGCACAACTATTGCAACAGGAATTTTATTTTGGGGTGCATCAGAACCCATTTTTCATTTACATCAGCCCCCAAATGGCGAAGGTTTAGAAGCCGGAACACCAGAAACGGCCATTTTTTCTTTGTCAACTCTTTTCACCCACTGGAGTATCATTCCTTATGGTATTTATACCCTTGTCTCGGTAGTATTTGCACTAAAATTTTATAATGAAGGCAACCGTTTTTCTCTGGCTAGTTTATTTGGAAAAACTATTTCTGAGAATAACTATGCGGGAATAATCGACTCGTTTGCCCTTTTTAGCTTGGTTGCAGGTATGTCTGCTTCTTTAGGCGCTGGCTTGTTATTGCTAAATGGCGGCATTGATCGCTTCATACCATTTGCAGTAAACCCCAAAAATTTAGCCATCCTGTGCATTATTGTAGTTTTTGCTTTTATTATATCTTCTGTTAGTGGGCTAAGAAAAGGCATTCGCTGGTTATCTAATATTAATGCGAAAATCTTTTTTGTCTTGGCTGGTTTTGTCCTCATTTTTGGTTCTTTTGAAGCTCTAGCCACACTAAGTTTTGATGCTTTTGCTTATTCAGCGAGCAACTTTTTCAACCAAGCCTTAATGGGTGTACTTCCTGGAACTGATAGAACTTGGGCAAATGATTGGACCATTTTTTATTGGACAAACTGGCTAGCTTGGACCCCCATCACAGCCTTATTTCTTGCACGAATTGGAGTGGGTTATTCCGTCAGAACTTTTATACGCTTTAACTTAGTATACCCTTCATTATTCGCCATTTTATGGATGATTATTTTTGGTGGGAATGCTTTACTGGCCGATTTATCAGGTGTAAACTTCCCCTTAAATCAAATTCTCAACAGTGAGGGAAATGGGCAATTGGTTTTTGAACTCATTAAAGACTATCCCCTTGCTATTCCCGCCAGTATACTTTTCTTAATTGCTGTTTTCATCTCTTATGTAACTGCAGCCGATTCTAATACCACGGCTATGAGCGCATTAAGCAGCAATAATATTCGACCCGAAAAGCCTGAAGCCCATTTTATTACAAAAATTGCATGGGGACTTTTAATAGGCTTGATCACCTGGATTATGGTCGCTTTTTCTGGCGAAGGTGCCACAACAGGCCTTGACGGAATCAGAATCTTGTCTAATCTTGGCGGTTTACCGGCTTTAATAATCGCTTATGCTGCAGTTTTTCAAGCTATAAAATGGATCGTAAAACGACCCGTACTTTAAGCTTCTTACAATGCTTGAATACTCATACCGCCGTCGGTAATTAAATTCTGTCCCGTCATATAAGAAGAGGCTTCCATCAGTAAAAAGCAGATGACACTAGCTACTTCGCTAGCTTCAGCAATTCTACCTAATGGGGTATTTTCAATGATTTTTTGCAGTCGTGCTGAATCTTTGAGAACGGGTTCTACCAGTGGCGTTTTTGTATACCAAGGCGAAACGCTATTTACTCTTATGGGAATTGTAGCCCATTCTGAAGCCAACGATCTACTCATTTGAATCATAGCAGATTTACTCATGGCGTAAGGTGTGCCACTTCGTACATCCATAAAACCAGCAACAGAGGCCACATTCACTATGCTTGCGCCAACATTTGCGTTCTTTAAAAGTGGATATAGCGCTCTACAAAGTTCAAAAGGCGCATGTTGATTGAGCTCAATAATTGTGCGCCATTCCACATCGGTGTATTCCTGAACCTGCTTACGGATATTAGTACCTGCGTTATTAACCAAGCCGTGTAATTCATTGCCAAAAACAATTCTTAGCTTTTCTACGATGGCATCTCGGCCCTCTTGCGTTGCTACATCTACTGCAAGTGTTTCAAATTGCGATTTTTGAGAAATTTTGCTTCCAAAAACGGCTAACTCTTCTTCTTGAACTCTTTTTGCTAAGTTCGCTAACCCCTTTTCGCCTCTAGCAACGGCAAGTACATTTGCCCCTTTAGATAAAGCCAGTAAAACTGTGGCTTCACCAATTCCCTTACTTCCACCTGTAACAATAAGATTTCTGCCTTTTAATGAGAATAGATCTTCCATAAATATGCCGTTTGATGATTGCTATGTAACTAAGCTGTATAGCTGTAGAGCAAAAATAGCGATCCAAATAAGTGTTCTTGGAAAATTCACTTTAACCAGTTTACGCGCTATAGTTTGTTGCTCTTTTGTTGACTTTATTTGTTGCAGCTGAGCATGTAGCGGCATGGCTCTAGCAAAGGTATCTATCCAAGTTAGTAGCACTAGAACAAAAATGAGCACACTTAACGAACTGAACGAATTATGCCAAAGCATATAGCTAGACAAAGCCAGTTGCGCCAGCATTAAAGGAGCCACTATGCGTCCTATCTCACTGGTATAGGTTTCGTGCCATGATAAAAAATGATCGGAGAAAATCTTCTCGAAAGATGGATAAATTATACGCTGAACCAATAGCGCTAAAACTACTAAAGCAGCGTCTACCGCTAGTTTTGTGAGTGCTAATAGATCCATATAGACTTTTTATTTCAACTCGCTGGCTTGTTCCCAAGCGCGTTCTAAGTTCATAACCTTTGCACCATCCCACATCTCATTTCTGCCCGCAAAAGCCATGGCATCATTGGTTTTAAAAGCTTCTTTATCAATTCCGTTGGCTACGGCTTTTTGGGCTTCACTTAGTAATTTCTCTAAGTATTCACGCTTTCTAGCCACATCGTCTAACGAGCCGGTTACCTCTTTTCCATGACCGAAAATAAAAAGGGTGTCAGCGTCATAATATGCTTCAATACCTTTAAGAACTTCAATCCAACCGGCAATATTCCCACCACCATTTGGGTCAATAAATGGATAAACGTCATTAAAAACCAAATCACCAACATGGGCAACATTAGCTTCCGTAAAATGAAAAACAGCGTCGCCACCTGTATGCGCTAGTCCAAAATGTCGTGCAGCCAATTTCTCTTGACCCAATTGTTTTTCTATTGCGCTTTCAAAGGTTTCTGTGGGAATTGCGGCTAATGGCCTGCTACGTTCTTCCGCCTGCTTTTTCATTAAAATAGGCACCGCTGTATGCGCTAAAATGGTCATTCCCTCTTCCGCAAAAACATCGTTCCCCCCAGTATGATCACCATGATGGTGCGTATTACAAAGCAATAAACGCTCTGCCAAGCCCTTTTCTTTTAGCTGTTTTAAAGCCTCTTTTGCATTATCGGGATATTGCGAATCTATTACAACAGAATGTCCCTCACTCAAATAAGCCCCCATGCTGCCACCACTCATGGTAAATACGTGAACTCCGCCCCTAAGACTTAGCAAGTTTGCCTCTGCTTGTAGCGCAAACACTGATCGATTTTTTTTCACCATTAAATAGCCGGGAACTGTTGCCATACCAGCTATACCTAGCAATGAGTTTGTTAAAAAGCGTTTACGATTCATGATTTTGGCTATTAAATAGGGTTATTTAATAATACTGATTCCCAACTAAATACTGCTTTTCTAAATACGATGTCGTTAAAGTCTGACATAGCTAGATACTAAGAGATGATTTCATAAAAACTTAGCGCATAATTTGCTGCTTTGTCTGTTAAAACGGCTTTCGCTTTCCAGCCAGCTTGCAAACAAATCTGGTTCATCTCTAGGCTACTAAATTTTTTAGAAATTTCGGTATGAATAGCCTCCCATGCTTCAAATTGAATCGTTTGTTCACTTTTTGGGAAGTATACGGTCTGCTGTTTTTGGCTAAGTAAATAACTTTTGGCTTCACCCGTTATTACGTCATAAATGGGGTAATGCTTCCAATCAGCTAGATTAAAATTTGCGCCTAATTCTCGGTTTATTCTCGACAATAAATTCAGGTTAAACTTTGCCGTTATGCCTTCTTTATCGTTATAAGCAGCCAAAATAGTAGTCGGATCTTTTCGTAAATCATAGCCCAATCCAATAATATCGCCTTCTTTGGCAGAATCTCTCAAATTTTTGAGTAAACCTATGGCTTTGTCTTTAGTCAAATTCCCGATAGTTGAACCCATATACATCCAAAAGGTGGTTCCATTATATTCTGGGAAATGCACATTAAAATAGTCTGCCGAAAACGGGTGTATACTGCCTTCAGGAATAATTTCTTTAAACTTTTTAGCAAGCTGCTGCAAAACATCTTCAGAAATATCAACAGGCACGAAATCAACATTTACACCTAGCTCGGCTAAACGCTTTAAAAATGGGATGGTTTTATGACCGTCACCGGCGCCTAACTCAATAACACGTACTCGCTCAGTATCTGTAAGTATTTCAGCTATCTGAGCGACTTGTTCATGCAGAATTTCTTTTTCGCATCTAGTAAGGTAATATTCACCTAAAGTGGTGATTTTTTGGAAAAGCCGATCTCCTGCATCATCGTAGAAATATTTTGAAGGAATAGCTTTTGGGTGCTGAGTTAAGCCCTCTAAAACATCATTTTCAAAACGTTTATTGATATTAACTGCTTCTATTTTTTGCAGTTTTACTGAGTGATTCATGGGTAAATGCTAAAGTTGAAAAAAGGTTGAAGTCGTTTTGAGCATGGTGTCTTATGTTTAGCTAAAAATATGCTTTTAACGATAAATAAAACGAATACCAGAAAACATCCAACGCTCATCTGCGTGGAAAAAATTCCTGTAGGTTGGTCTTAAATGATTGGTAGGCGTGGCAATAGAACCGCCTTTTAGCACCATCTGATTTACCATAAACTTACCGTTATACTCGCCCAAAGCACCTTCTATGGCCTTAAAACCAGGATATGGACGGTACGCAGAACCACTCCATTCCCAGAGTAAACCGTTATTCTCTAGGTTTTCCCAAACAATTTCTCGCTCAAACTCTGACGGTAAGTCGGCTTTAAAGAATCGGGCTATGGCATCGGCTTCATAAAAACTAATATGCATCAACGGCATATTGGGGTCTACAGCTGTTAAACCTTCATTAAGTCGGTATAGGTGCCATTTCCCTTCAATTTCCTGCCAATATTCAGGCGCGTAAATACCTTGTTCTTGCACCCAAGACCAGCCTTCATCTAACCAATAAGCAAAATTGGTATATCCACCAGCCTCGATAAATTCGAGCATCATTTCATTGGTTACCAAGGCTTTATCTATCTCAAAATCAGTGATATAGCTTTTGTGTGTGGGCTTTTCGTTATCAAAATGAAAGCCATTTCCCTCATAGCCTATAGGGAAAACACCGCCACTAACAGATAACTTTCCCGCACTGGCATCTTGTGCTATTAAAGCGTTTAGTGGTACATTTGCTTTCGGGAAAAGTGGATTCTTTCCAAGTATATACTTTATGTCGTAAACCAACAGTTCTTGATGTTGCTTTTCGTGTTGTAGACCCAGGCTAATGCGTTCAAAAAGTTGTGAGAAATCTTGATCAGAAATTTGGGTAATTAACTCTTCAACCGCTTCATTAACATAGGCTCTGTAGGCGATAATATCTTGTACGGCAGGTCGGGTTAGTGCACCTCGAATATCTCTTTTAACGCGTTCACCTGCATGCTGATAGTAGGAATTGAATACGTAGGCATATTTGGGGTGAAAGGCTTTGTATGTTGCTTTGAAAGGCGATAAAATAAAGGTTTCAAAGAACCAGGTTGTATGCGCCAGATGCCATTTTGGTGGACTAACGAAAATAGCGGGTTGGGCTACAAAATCTTCTGTGGCTAAATCTGCGCAGATTAGCTGGGTGTGCTTCCTAACCGATGAGAAGCTTTGCTGTAATTTTTGCCTAGCTGCTGCTATATCAATTTTTTGCATTGAGTAAAACGAGTGGATTAAAGACTTCCTTGAGTTATCAAGATAAGTAGTAGATTTGCAAAATGAGCTACCTTTTAGGACTTAAATAATGTCTTAAAGAGTTAACTACCTAATAGTTAGTTTAGCAATACAAATAAGAAAAACCTTTACATTTTACAAATATGGAAAGTAAAAGTCTGCACTATGATTTAGTAAAAAGCTCTTTAAATCAACTTGCTTCCATTAATACGCGTGGTTTTATGGCTTTTAAAACGGCGTGGATTGCCACAACCTGTGTAGATAATGCCCTGCCAAATCTAAGAATAGTAGTAGTTAGATCTTTTATTGAACCAAATATACTCGAAATCCATACGGATACAAGAAGTCAAAAATGGTTGCAGCTAAAGGAACAGCCTTTTACTGAATTGGGATTTTATGATCCTAAATTAAAACTACAATTGCGGGCAAGAGCAAATGTTCAGTTATTTGAAGGAACAGCTGAATCGAGGCAGAAATTTGCAGGTTTAAGCACTAATCAGCGCAATAATTATACAACTATTGATGCGCCAGGGAGCCTACTTACGGAAGAATTAGCCTTCTCTGATACCGCATATTTTGGAATAGTAAAGGCGCAAATATCCCACTTAGATTGCTTACAACTCTTGTCGGATAACCAAAGCATACGCGCCCAAGCAAGCTGGAATCCTGTAAGCCATAGTTTTGATGTTGAGGCTTTGGTGCCTTAGCCCACCCTAAAGACTTCTTCTAACACATTCTTTTTGAACGAATTTGAACTCTCTGCCTGCATCCTTTGAAACGGCTGAGTTTTCTTCGGCTCTTCTAGCTAAATACGGGAAGACATCTTCTACACTTCCGTAAGGCATATATTTCATAGCGTTTATACCAATGGCTGCCAAGTTAAACGTGATATGGTCGCTCATACCATAAAGCTGACAAAAGCTAATATGCGGATGTTTAATATTTCCCTCTTCTATCATTCGATCAGCTAATAGCGCATTACTTTTTGCATTGTGCGAGGCCACGCAAAAGGATATGGTGTGTACGTTTTCATAACAAAAATCACAGGCTTTATTGTATGCTTCATCTGTATCAACTTTGGTATTTTGAACCGGATCTGCATATCCCAACATCTTCGCTCTAGCGCGCTCTTTGTCCATATAAGCCCCCCTTACTAGCTTAGCTCCTAGAATAAAACCAAACTCTTCAGCCATTTCTTTGTGCGCTTTTAACCTAGTAAAAGACGATTTCAGATACATTTGATACGTATTACAAATCACATACTTCTCGGTATTGAAACGTTTGCAAAGATTCATAACTAAGTGATCTACTGCTGGCTGTATCCAACTTTCTTCTGCGTCAATAAAAAGACTAACGCCCGCATCATGAGCAAGAGTAGCAATCTTTATCAATCGTACTTCAGTACGCTCAAGCGACGCTTTTTCTTTCTCATTTAAACTATCAGGCTTTTTACTAAAATTTTCTAATGCGCTAAAACTGCCAAGTCCGGTTACTTTAACACTAATGAGTGGAACACCTTTGGTTTGCCCAGCAAAAGCAATGGCTTGCAGAAATTCTTCTGTAGTTATATCGTAATCTTTATCGGTGTTTTTTGCCTCTACACCATAGTCTAGAACCGTCTCAACGCCAAAATCCATCAGCATTTTAATAGAGGGCTTTGATTTTTCTAGAGTTTCTCCGCCACAAAAATGCTCAAAGAAAATAGATTTTATAGAATGACGTACAAATGGGACATTCCAAGCAAGCAACTGCATTCCAACTTTACTTAAAATGGTGCTCAAAGCAGGGAAAGAATTTAACATCCCAAATAGAAACCGCGCTTTTTTGAGCTCTGTAATATTTTTGTAAGCAAAAGCTGTTTCGGTGTTCTCGAAAGAAGATAAAATAGACTGAGCAGTTGGATGAGTAGACTTCATTAAGCAAAGGATTAAAGATGCAAAAAAGCGCTTTTATACCACTAAATATACACACAATTTTACTTGCTTAGACAACTATTAACGTACTAATAGTAAATTAAATAAAGCCCTTTGAATGAATCAATGAGCTTTTTACATTCAATTTCACTTGTGTCCGAGCAAAGCCATAATAGTGGGAGCAATTCAAAAATATTGAGTCTGCCCAATTAAGTACATCATTTGGTAACAATTAGGATATAAATGACCCTACTAGCCAACAACTTGTTGCCTCATATTCAATTCGCCTTCCTTTGCAAATCACTTGCTCTCGGTAGATCCTCCTTCCTACGTCAGTCAGACACTCGAGCGGCGTGGCGTGGCGTTATGTACAAAAATGAGCTCGTACCGTGTTTTTATCAAGAGGAGAATCTCAAAAAATCTACTGCATCTTAGTCGTTCGGTATTAAACCCAACTACTCATTATCATCTCTCATTTCATTCAATCGCAACTCAGAACGCTGCAAATTAATAGTTGAAGCAAGGTTTTGGGCAATATTGAAATCGTCTTTCTTAATTTTCATTTCTAAGGTATTAAGTGTAACGCCTGGCAAACCCTCTAGAGTTCTTAAGCTATCTACCTTAAAAATCAGCACTTTAGAGAACCACTTCTTCTTGGTCTGCATTTCTCTGATTTTCGCTAGAGGAATCCTCAAATCAGTCACATCACCTTTTACAAGTCCCAAAATAGCATCTTTAGTCTGGTATTCAATATGTAGCGTTTTCCCATCGTAATTCAATACACCAGTAACGGCTCTCAATCCGTAAGAAGTTTTGTCTTCGTATTCAAAGGGTAAGGTATACACAGAAAAATGGGTTGGTTAATGCTAAGAATGGCTACAAATGTACAAAAAAGCTACCACTGGTTCATTTTTAACTTGAAAAGCTTTGCAACTTATACGTTATTGAAAGTGATGCTCATTTATAATTAGATATCTCATTATGCAATCGTTTAACGTTGTTTGTAAAATCATTTTCTTTAGCTCATTTCTAGCTTTTGAGGCTAGTGCGCAAAACTCCATTCTACTTCGGGAACCCTTTAATTTTGATCCTGATTCAAGTTCTTGGATTGGCGATACCGATCACTTTAGCTTAAATGACACATCTTGGCAGTTATATGCTGCTGAGCCTGGAGAAACATCCATTCTCTACCCTATTCCCACTAAACTTGATTTTATACAAGCCTCCATATCCCTGCAATTTTCGCCTTCAAATGCCAATAATGCACAAATTATTTTAGCTAGTGATAGCGAGCAATTAACCGGAGAATGGAACGGCTATATGCTTCAACTTGGGGAAAATGGATCTAATGATAATCCTGAACTTTTTGCTATTAGAAAAGGCAAGAAAGCTACTTCAATACATAGATTTGCTATTGATATTTCTGAAGAAAATGACCTTTCTATCACGCTAGAAAAGCAGCCAAATAACGGAAGCTCTTGGTTAGCAATTTTCAGCACAACCAAGAACCCAGAATCTATTTCTTTTTCATTCAATTGGCTACCTACCAATGAAATAGCCTTTACTCATTTTGGGTATCATTTGCGTTATACCCAATCAAATACTAGGGCTTTTTCTCTTAATTCTTGCACTTTGGGCTATCAATTGCCGACTTTAGTTTCGCACTCTTCAGAAGCATCAGGCGTAAAACTGGCTTTTTCTCATGCATTAAAACCGCAGCCAGAAATAGCGCAGTTTTCAATAGATAATGAACCCCTAAATGCGTCAATTGATGCTTACAATTCAGTGCTGATTCCCTGGCCTGCAGATCTTGGAGTTGGTGCAGCAACACTATCTATAAAAAATCTGACTTTGCTTGGTTCTGGGTTATTAGCTGATACGTCCGTAGTTATTGAAAAACCATATTTACCTAAAAACGGCGATTTAATACTAACCGAATTTCTGGCTATTGCTGATTCGGATACACCAGAATTTATTGAGTTTTATAATAAGAGCATTTACCCTATTTCATTAAATAGCTTAAGTATAGCCGATGGAAGAGATACGCTTTCTTTAGCTTCTATACTTTCAGAAAGTCAGGAGCTTCCCCCAGCTTCTTATGCAATTGTGGGCAGCGATTTAGAAGATTTTTATGATATCCCTGAAACCGCGCACTACATAAATACTTCCCTTCCCACCCTAAATAATGGTGGCGATCGTATTGCGCTTCTATTTAATAATACTGTTCCTATCGACGAACTCACTTACAGCAGTAATTGGGTCAAAGCTGCAGAATCTACCGAGAGAAAACGCCTAGATTTACCTACTGCTTGGCAGATAAATTGGGAACGTGCCGGTGAAACCGAATCCTTGAGCCCAGGATTTAGTAATACAGTAACACTAGACAACTTTCCGCCTAGCCTCCTAGATTTTGAATGGAAGCAACCCGACACACTAATGGTTTTTTTTGATGAATCTATAGATTTATCGGTCGAACTCAGCCTGGAGCTTATTATTGCCAATCAGAGTACACCAATTTCTTATGAGCTTCTAAAACGGTCAACAAACCGTACGATAGCCTTTCATTTATTGAGTGCTTTACCTATAAACCAATCTATTGAATTGCGCATAATTGGGATCACGGATCTATTTGGGAATATCTCAACCAACGTTCAAATCCCACTATTTATTCGGGAAACAGCTATTCCAGCCTATGGAGATTTACGAATTAACGAGTTCTTAGCAGATGCCGCAGCGTCGGTTGGCGAGTTTATTGAACTTATAAATGTGAGTGATAAACTCATTGACGCAAAACTTCTAAGTTTAACAGATGCTTCGAATCAACGGTTTAGATTTAACTTCTTTCAAAATGAGCAGGACAGATTATTTGCGCCTAATAAATATTTAGCTATGGGGAATTATACGCCTTCTCAAAATCAGCAAAACTATTTTTATCAATCTTCCTTTTTATCATTAAACAATAGCAACGAAATCATACAGTTGTGGTATCAAGACACATTGCTGATTGATGAAATAGCTTGGGATAATTTACCCTCTCAAAATCAACTATCCACGGCTTCATACGCTTCTATTGAGAAAGTAGATCCGCTCAGCGCTGGCTTAGACAATAGTAAATGGAAACGCACAACTAGCCAAGTAGGACATACTTTAGGCCTACAAAATGCTGAATATTTTGCAGATACAGAGCCTCCCAGACTTATGAGTGCAATACTTATTCAAGATTCACTACGACTAATTTTTTCTGAATTTAGTTTCCCGCCAGAGCCTTTTACTTTTTGGATTGATGGAGTTCGACAACAGCTAAACGATGTTCAACCAAATAAAGAGAAGTTATATAACGAATGGAAAATATCGCTTCCTGTAGGTTCAAGCATAAGAGTCAAAGAAATGGAGATTATTAATTGGGAAGACAGTAAAGGAAATCTGCTAGCATCACAATCTTTAGCAGTAATTCATAAACCAAAAGCATCTGAAATTGCTATTAATGAAGTCTTTTATCAGCCAATTCAAAATGAGGATGACGGAATTCCAGATCAATTTGAATGGCTAGAGTTATACAACCCCACTGCTTACCATTTCATGCTTAATGAACTCGTTATCCATCAAGGGGAAAATGAGCGTGGATTTAAAAATAGGATTGATTTTAGTAGCGAAGAAATTCTAACCATAGAGCCAGATGGCTATTTCGTTGTGAGTGCAAGTGCAAAGACAGAAGATTCTTATGCGCAAAACATGTCCACATTATACCTAGCGAAAAGAAGCTTATCGTTGTCGAATGAGTCATCTCAGCTTTATCTAAGTACAGCCTCTTTTGATAAATTAGACTCGGTTCGCTACAGCAGTTCTTGGCATCATCCAGCTTTACAGATTCGAGAAGGCATTAGCTTAGAGCGTATTCGTGAAGATCAAAATGGTTTTAATGAACAAAATTGGGGAAGTAACGCCTCAAATGCTGGACATTCTGCTGGCACTAAAAATAGTTTGAGTCCCATTGGTGAAGAAAATAATGTGGTGGTTGGTGGGAAAACTGAGCTTGATGCATTGATAGAAATTCATCCACAAATCTTTTCTCCCAATGGTGATGGTAAAGACGAAGTTTGTGAAATTAAGCTAATTGGTTCTTCCCAATCAGAGATAGTAAACGCTAAAATTTTTGATCGAACGGGTTTGTTAATTAAAAAACTAACGTCCAATCAACGAGTTGCTGCACAGAATTTTATTGTTTGGAATGGTAGAAGTGATAATAACAGGCCCGTACCAACTGGCGTTTATATTTTATGGGTAGAATGGAAAGATTTCAGCACAAAAAAGGCCTATAGTTTGAAAAAAAGGCTTATAATTGCGCCATATAACTAATTTAGATAACCATTTTGTATGCGAATTGGCATTTTTGATTCAGGTTTAGGCGGGCTTACCGTTGCAAGAGCCATTAGAGAAAAACTACCACAAGCCGATCTGTTTTATTTCGGTGATACGGCTCGGGTTCCCTATGGTATAAAATCAGCTGAAAGTGTGAACCGATATGCTCTTGAAATTGCTAAATACTTACGCTTTACTCGCAACATTGATGTACTAGTTGCGGCTTGTAATACTGTTTCTGCAACGGCTATTCCTACCATAAAAGAGGCTATTGGGGAAATACAGTTATTTGATGTTATTAGCGCTGCTATTGAACTAATTAGCACCACGGCGCCAGAAAATTCTAGCATAGCTGTACTTGGCACATTGGCAACTATACGATCTGAAGCCTATGAAACTAGACTTAATCTGAAGCGACCAGATCTTAAAATAAGTACCCAAGCATGCCCACTGTTGGTTCCACTAGCTGAAGAAGGCTGGATAGATCACCCCGTAGCTATTGAAAGTCTACGCATTTATTTAGCACCATTCCTAAAAAACACCCCTGATTACTTAATTCTAGGTTGCACCCATTATCCACTTTTCAAAGAGGTAATTCTACACTTATTTGAAGGTAAAAAACCCATTCTAGTAGATTCAGCAGACACCATTGCATTGGCATTAGCTGCAAATCAAACAACACTAGATCTTTCCCATAAAGGCTGCATGGATGTTACCGTGAGCGATATTCCACAGCGTTTTGAAATACTCATGGAACGCTTTTTGGGAATACATGCCGACTTCATTAGCCGACATGCCTTTTAAATTGGGCTGATGTTTTAGGTGATGCCAGCCCAGCCAGCTTTAAGAAAAATGATAGAGGCTAATGCCTAAAGCAACAGACGCGTTTAAAGATTCTATTAAATGTTGATTTTTTCCTTGGATATGGAAAATCGGTCTTTCTAGCTTCCTAAGGCTAGTATCAACGCCATTCGCTTCATTCCCCAACACTAAAATTTGTTTCCCACTGTTAAAAGCGCCCTCTTTTAGCGGAATGCTATCTTCGGTTAAATCTAACAGGTTCACCACCCAGCCGTTTTTTTCGAAATCATCTAAGGTCTGCCCAAGCTTACTGCTGAGGTGATAGGCTAAACTTCCTGAAGCACCAACAGTAGAACGCACCACTTTGGGATTAAAAAGGTCTACTGTCCCTTCTCCTAAAATCAACCCGTCCCAGCCAAACCAAAGCGCTGTTCTGGCGATAGTTCCTAAATTACCAGGATCTTGAATTCGATCAAGTGCCACTAAGCGTGTAGTATTAGCTGAGAAATCTGCAAAGCTTTTAGCTGCAGGAATTTCACAAATTGCCATACAACCAGGCGCCTGCTCTGTGGTTGTAATGGCATTCATTTGCTTCTGATTAAGTACAAACAACTTAGGTTCTGGCTGATTTTCAAAAGTCCAAGTATGAACTACAGCCTGAAATGCTTCAGTAACAATAACCGCATCAAATACCAGAGATTTATTAGATATGGCTTGTTCAATGGCTCTATAGCCTTCCAGAATAAAGAGGTTTTCAAGTTTACGTTGCTTCTTTTTATGAAGCTGCTTCACCCATTTCTCTTTTGCAGCACTCCATAGTTGCGTTCTCATAAGCTGTTATTAAAGGATTTTTAGCGTTATACCAACAGATAGCACCTGTTTGATCTGTAGTTGTTCGCTAAAATCGTCGTCATACATTACTGCAAACTGGAAGTTGGTGTTCATAAAATTATTGATTTTACCGATGATTTCATTTCTAAAGGCAAAATCGGTAGATCTTAGTGATGCTTGAAGATTCGAGAAACTATCAAATTCTGAGTTCCAGGTAACATTTGTTGCAAGAGTTTTGGTAAAACTAAGTCCGAAGCTCAAACCAGCCTCAAATCGTATATTCTCACCAGTTTTAACACCATAAAGAGTTTCTAAACCGTCTATGGTTACAATAGTTTGTTTAAGACCAGCACCAATTTGCGCATTAAAAGCCTTACCTGGAGTAACGGCATAGTTTATATTTTGTGTGACATAAGCTGGGGCAAAGAAATCTGAGATTCTAGCTCTTTCATCGACAGCAGTATCATAACCAGAAGCAAATTGCGATTGAAAATTCACGTTTGCCACTAGAGAAGAGATATCGGATAAAACGATTTCAAAAGAGTTTCTGATCAGAATCTGGTCATCTGTTTTTTGCACGTTTTCGCCTTCATTATTGATTTGGCCGTACTTAAAATTCTTAATAAATTTATATACGAATCTTTCTGAAGTATAGGTGCTTCTGTAGACCGAAGAGGCCGCTCCACTAATAGAAGTTGCGCCACCCTGGCTCCAGTTGCGATAGCTTGCTTGCGAGCCATTAATACTAGCAAGCCATGTTTTAGCCCATTTATCAGCAACTTTTGTGGTATCGGTTTTAGTGTCTTGTGCTTGAATTTGTAAAAATAATAGGCTGTTTATTAATAATAAAAAGCTTGTCTTGAAAATGGTCACGTAGAATTGTTATTGAGTACTATTGATATTAAAATTTGGCTGAATTTAGTTATCGCTTTAGGCTTTCTGCATCAAAAGGAGAATGAATAAGGATCACATCTGCCTCCTCATTCTCTTGATCTTCACCAACCCTAGCAAAAATTTGCTCATTGAGCTTGGTCGGATATAAAAGTCCACAAAAATCGCAATGAACAGGCACTTTTCTATGTCCACGATCGATTAAGGCCGCAGTCATTAAGGATTTAAAAGCATACGACTCAATTAAGTAATTTATGGCCTTGAACATAGTAATTCCCGAAAAAATGACGTCATCAACGACCAATACGTATTGCTCTTCAATATTTTTGGGAAGTTGATCGCCTTCTTCAAAGCTAATTACATTGGTTTTGTAGTCTATGAATAAGTCAAAGGTCAAGACTTCATCTGAGAGTAAGGAGCTAATTGCAGAAGCGAGCTGCTCGGCAATAAATTGGCCACGCTGATTGATACCGAAAAGAATAATATTGGTATCGCCAGCTGTTGCTTCTAATACTTGATGAGCAATTCTTAGCAAAACCCTACTCATGTAGGCTTGATCCATTACCACCAATGCAGGCTCAGAAGAGTGATTTAATTGAGTCATAAAATACTTCAGAGTTAATAAATGACTAAATTAGGTAATTGAGACTATACATACTTTTTAAATTTGGCAAAAATACTCATAAATAGGTTACACTTTTACTTGCCTAAATGCAGAAAACCTTTAGATTATATGTATTAGTCAATAAGCTCATAAGTAATATTTAAGTAAAACGGTTATGGCAAAATCAAATAACATCGGATTAGTAGTAATGGCAGCGGCCACTTTCACAGCTGGCTACGCTATTGGTTCGTTAATGGCTCCTAGAAGTGGCAGAGAAAGCCGAGATATCATTAAAAAGAAATCTAAAGACGCGCTGCATTGGGCTGAAGAAGTAGGGCACGACGTTGTTGAGGAAAGTGAAAAAAGAATTCACAATATAAACGAGAAGGTTCACAAGAAAGTGAAAGACGTAATTCCTGACCTTTACGAAGCAACAGAAGATGTTTTACTATCAGATGATGAAGTAAAACTACGTTAGTATATTAACTAACTGAAGCTCTTTTAAGGTAGGCGCACGCAAATTCATGCTTTAGCCTACCTTTTCCTTCTAAAATTTTTTAGAAGGATTACTCATCTATGTGTATTAGTGTCCATTTGTAACAAATCAGTCTGTAAAGTAATGCCAAAAAAGTCATTTGCCTTTGATTCTATCTTTGACCTAGAAAGTTCAACAGCTTACTCGTTAACAATTCACGAGCCATCATTCTTGAACTCAAAGACCTTAAATCCAATTAGTGAGCTTTTTATTCACAAACTTTGGGAATATGGAGCTCTAGCTAACTCTGCATTAATAAGCCTTAGTGGAGACCTCATTGAAGTGGTATCATCGGGCATAATTAATGATACAAATGGCCCAGATGTTCTGCATGCAACTATCAAATGCAAGGGACTTATCTACCACGGTAGTATTGAGTTTCATATAAGCGAGCAAGATTGGTTTGAGCATAATCATCAAAGCGATAAAAACTATGAAAATGTAATTGCTCATATTTTTTTAGAAAAAGGAAAAAAAAGAGCCTTCAGCGGAGTCCATGAGCCCATATTCCATATTGAATTAACAGAGAGAAACCTTTCTAAAACGGTAATAAGTAAGCTTATTTCTACATCAAAATCAGCTATTCCATGTGGGAATGTAGCGATTAAAGCGCAGGCTGAGCATTGGACAATACAACTAGAACTTGCGCAAAGAACCTACTTTAATGAGCTAAAAAAACGGTTTATTTTTGATATTGATAGTGAAGATAGCTTCAAAAAAAGACTCTGCTTACATATTTGGGATCAACTAGGTGTGCCACATAACAGGGAAATTATGAAAGAGTTGTTCGAAAGATGGTTTGAGGCAAAGCAAGAAAACGACTCAGCATTCAATATTCCAAATAAAATGGTAGGAAATTCAAAGTCGGTTAGGCCAAATCAACGATTAAATAAGATAACTAAGATAGCTGAGGCACTTTCAAATGGGATACTGCTATCTGAGTTGAATAAAAAATCCATCGCTCCTGCACTACAAAACTTCCTCAATGATTTAGCCAAAAAAATTGAATACAGCATAAGTAGACAAACGGTTAATAGACTCAATAAATTTGTTTGGTTACCAGCAATTCATGCTTATTCAGACAAAAATGTGCAATTAGAACAAGAGATTTATGCTAAATGGTCGAGTCTTTCTACGCCAATCTCAAAAAATGAACGCAGATATTTTGCAGGAATTGAGTTCTTTGAAAATATTCTTTCAAAAAATAATCATCCTTGGGCTGCCGCTATGGTGGCACAACAGCGATTTTACTGCAAGCCTAAACGATGTAATGAATGTTATCTATTTAAAATACACTTTAGGTATTGACATAAGCTAAATATGGTGTTATTTTTGGGTTCTATGATTGATAATGCCCGATAGTCTAATGGCAGGACACCTGGTTTTGGTCCAGATTGTGGGGGTTCGAATCCTCCTCGGGCAACTTTAAGGCAGCATAAATTATGCTGCCTTTTTCATTTAAACATACCCGTCTCCGATCATCGTGGATAATCCCATAGCCATATTTGCTGGACGAAGTAGCCTTGCTTTCGCCCGCTCCATTGCAGAAAACTATGGAACAAATCTTGGTAAAATAACCATCAAATCTTTTTCTGATGGTGAAATTTACTGCAAGTTTGAAGAAAGTATCCGTGGTAGAGACGTCTTCTTAGTACAGTCTACGCCACCAAATGGCGATAACATCATGGAATTACTCATGATGTTAGATGCAGCAAAAAGAGCCTCTGTTAAACGTGTAACAGCCGTAATTCCTTACTTTGGTTACGCTAGACAAGATCGTAAAGACCAGCCCCGAGTTTCTATAACAGCAAAACTTATGGCTAATTTATTAACTACGGCAGGCGCAAACAGAGTGCTAACCATGGATTTACATGCCCCCCAGATTCAGGGCTTTTTTGATATTCCATTGGATCACCTCTATGCTAGCCGAGTTTTCATTGAGCATTTCCAAAAACATCCTATTGAAAATTTAACCGTAGTTGCTCCTGACGTAGGAAGTTTAAAACGTGCCAGATCTTATGCCAAGCGACTAGACGCAGGTTTAGCCTTTATTGACAAACGAAGACCTAAGCAAAACGTTGCTGAGGTTATGAACATCATAGGTGATATAGAAGGCCGAAATATTCTGATGGTCGACGATATGATCGATACCGCAGGAACTATAACTAGCGCCGCAAAAGCATTGAAAGAAAGAGGTGCAGGTACAATTCTTACTGCTTGTACCCATCCAATTTTATCAGGTCCTGCTTACCAACGCATAGAAGACTCGCCAATAGACGAGCTATTGGTAACAGACACCATACCGTTGCATACGCCCTCTAGCAAAATCAAATTATTGAGTGTTGCAGGGGTTTTTGCAGACGCAATTAGACGAATTTATACTAATGAGACTATCAGCGAATTATTCGACGATTGATCTTAGCATAAAATTTTGCTCATATAACATAAACATCATAAAATCAGAACCATTATGAAACCAGGGATAGTTAAACTAACTGCTCAAACTCGTGGAAAAGGCGCTAAAGCCTCTGAAGAACTACGTGGCAGCTTTTCGGTACCTGCGGTTCTTTACGGACCAACTGTTCAAGAAAACAAACTACTAGCCGTTGGCGAAGTAGCTCTTGAAAAAATCTTGAATGACTTGCACTTACAATTCGTAGAATTGCATGAGGGTGATAACACCTACTTAAGCGTTATTAAAAATGTTGATTTTCACCCAGTAACAGATCGTCCGTTACATATTGATTTCATCTTATTAGATGATGCTCATGAAGTTAATGTTGTAGTTCCTGTTAAATTAAAAGGTACTTCTAAAGGGGTTGTCATTGGTGGTCGTTTATTCCAATCTGTTCGTGAGATGAGAATCAAAGGCCTTCCTAATGAACTTCCATCATTAATCGAAATCGATATTTCTGATATGGAAATTGGTCACACTGTTAAAGTGAGAGACCTAAATATTGGTAACGTAAAGTCTATGGAACCACAGTCTACTACTATTGTTGTTGTGAATCCTCCGAAAGGTGGTTCAAAGAATATCAAGGAAGAAGCATAATTCTATCTTTATATTTAAGACTCTTAAAGCCATGCAACTATATTGCATGGCTTTTTTTATGTAATTAAATCTTACGAACCCACTTAAGGCTCTTTAAACTCATCTTTTAAGTTCATTATGGCAAAAATAATCGCTGGACTAGGCAATATTGGCGCAGAATACGCAAAAACTCGCCACAATATTGGATTTTGGGTGATTGATGCACTTGCAGAAAAATGGGAACTTACTTTTTCCCAGGGGGAAGGTGCGTTTCTAGTTGCATCTAGAAAATATAAAAGCGAAGATTTATACCTGATAAAGCCAACCAATTATATGAACAACAGCGGACGGTCTTTAAAGAAAGCTTGTGCAAAATTAAATGTTACGCCAGATAATATGATGGTAGTTTATGACGACATACATATAGATACGGGCACACTTCGAATTCGGTCAAAAGGCTCGCACGGTGGACACAACGGTATTAAAGATATTATAGAACAATTTGCCACGCAGCAGTTTCCTAGACTGCGAATTGGTGTGGGCAATGACTATAACCCAGGAAGACAAGCAGATTATGTACTTTCCCCATTTCCTGAAAAAGAAATGCAAACGGTTGAAGAAGCCTGTGATGCTTCACAAAAAGCGTTAATAACGTGGTTGAAGGCAGGAATTAACCACGCAATGAGCCAGCATAATGGATAATTAGACTTTTAAATTACTAAAAAGCGTAATCCAATTCAGAGAATACATCTTACGGTTTGCCACAATGACTAAAAAGTAGCATATTGACGCAGATTTTTACTAACCCCAAACCATTATTATGCAAGATACACTATTAACAGTGGTTCCAGCCGCTGGCGTATTAGCCTTAATTTTCACCTTTTGGAAATCTTCCTGGGTAGCTAAGCAAGACGTTGGAACAGAGAAAATGGCTAAAATAGCCAAACATATTGCAGACGGTGCAATGGCATTTTTAAAAGCTGAATATCGTGTCTTAGCGATTTTCGTAGTTGTTGTTGCCGCAGTTCTTGCTGTTAGCGCAAACCCTGAAACCTCTAGCTGGATGGTTTCAATATCCTTTATTGTTGGAGCTATTTGTTCTGGCTTGGCTGGTCTTATAGGTATGAAAGTAGCTACAAAGGCAAACGTAAGAACTACACAAGCTGCTCGAGAAAGCCTTGGCAAAGGTTTAGAAGTTGCCTTCGCTGGTGGCTCTGTAATGGGTCTTGGTGTTGTTGGTTTGGGCGTATTAGGCCTATCGTTATTATTTATTTTATTCTCGAACCTATTTGGTCTTGAAGGCGATGGTGCAGTAAACAAAGTGCTTGCTATTGTAACCGGTTTTTCCTTCGGCGCATCATCAATTGCACTATTTGCTCGTGTTGGCGGCGGTATTTACACCAAAGCTGCTGATGTTGGCGCTGATTTAGTGGGAAAGGTAGAAGCGGGCATTCCCGAAGATCACCCACTTAACCCTGCTACAATTGCCGATAATGTTGGCGATAACGTAGGTGATGTTGCTGGTATGGGTGCCGATTTATTCGAATCGTACGTGGGCTCAATTATTGGTACTATGGTACTTGGCGCAGCATTTATGACCATTCCAGGTTGGTCCGATAATTTTGACGGACTTTCAGCTGTTATGCTTCCGTTAGCTTTAGCTGCTACAGGAATTGTAACCTCTATTATTGGAACATTCTTCGTACGTGTGAAAGACGGTGGTGATCCACAAAAAGCCCTAAACCTGGGTGAGTTCTTATCTGCTGGTATTATGCTAGCGGCCTCTTATTTCATTATTACTTGGATGCTTCCTGCTACTTGGACTTTCAATGATATCGAATACACAAGTACTGGTGTTTTTATTGCAACCATCTTTGGTTTAGCCGCTGGTTTACTAATCGGTTTGGTAACAGAGTATTATACAGGAACTGGTACAAAGCCCGTTTTATCTATTGTTAAGCAATCTGTAACTGGTGCTGCAACCAATATTATTGCTGGTTTAGGCGTAGGTATGATTTCTACAGCTATTCCTATCATTATTATAGCCATTGCTATTATTGGAGCACATGCTTTTGCTGGACTTTACGGTATTGCTATTGCTGCTGTGGGAATGCTTGCCAACACAGGTATTCAGCTTGCCGTTGATGCATATGGCCCTATTTCTGATAATGCTGGTGGTATTGCTGAAATGGCAGATCTTCCAAAAGAAGTACGTGAGCGTACCGATAAATTAGATGCGGTTGGTAATACAACAGCGGCTATCGGTAAAGGCTTCGCTATTGGTTCTGCTGCACTTACTGCCTTAGCCTTATTTGCGGCCTTCGTTACGGCATACAACGCCACACACGAAATAAACCTACCTGGTATTGATGTTACTTCGCCTACAGTAATGGCATCCCTATTTGTGGGCGCAATGCTTCCTTTCCTATTCTCTGCATTGTCTATGCAAGCAGTAGGTCGCGCTGCAATGGCAATGATAGAAGAAGTTCGCCGTCAGTTTAAGGACATCCCTGAATTAAGAGCTGCTTTAGACGTAATGAACAAAAATGGTGATACAGAATATGCTGACTGGAATGACGCAGACAAAGCAACTTTTGACGCAGCCGACGGTAAAGCTGAATATGAAAAATGTGTGGAAATATCTACAACGGCTTCAATTCGTGAAATGGTTCTACCTGGCTTACTAGCCGTAATTGTACCTGTATTATTCGGTTTTGTACCAGGATTCGTAAGCGACGATCCTACTCTAGGTGCGCAAATGCTTGGTGGTTTACTTGCTGGGGTAACTTCAGCGGGTGTGCTTATGGCATTGTTCCAGTCTAATGCTGGTGGTGCTTGGGATAACGCAAAAAAAATGGTTGAAGTAGGCGTTACCATAGATGGCGTTAAATACGGCAAAGGCTCTGAGCCTCATAAAGCGGCCGTTGTTGGTGATACTGTTGGCGATCCATTCAAGGATACCTCTGGCCCATCACTGAATATTTTACTTAAGCTTATGTCTGTAGTTGCTCTAGTTATTGCAACTATGATCTAAGTTCTTAGCAAAAAGGTTTAAAACCCTGCATACATAGCAAAAGCCATCTCGATGATTATCGGGGTGGCTTTTTTTATATCTTATAGTCAAACAAATATTAAATTTTAGTCCTTAAATAAGAACAAATGCCTACCTACCGAGCAAGCTGGAATGACGAAGTAATTGCTGAAAGCGACGACATCGTTATAGTGGAGAACAACCCCTACTTCCCTATTGAATCTGTAAATAAATCTTATATAAAAGACAGCGCTCATACCTCTGGCTGTCCGTGGAAAGGCTTAGCGAGTTACTATTCTTTAGTGGTAGCGGGAAAAGAAAATCCCAATGCTGCATGGTTTTACCCTGAACCAAAAGATGCTGCTAAAGAAATCAAAAACCGAGTAGCCTTTTGGAAAGGTGTTAAGGTTGAGAAGGTTGGCGGTTAGGTTATAGGTGATTAGTGAACGGATAACGGTTTTTTGAAATCTTACTCACCCTTGTGAAGTTTTTTTTTAAAATAACTATGGCTTTGAATCCGTAATTAGTGTCATTCAATTTAACCAGAAGTAATAGGTATTCCTCGAAATCCGTCCTTCGAACTGCATCTTAGTACCAATAATACCTCCGAACCCCCACCTTCCACTTTTTATCGGTTTTTTTGCTTTATTGGCTGTATTTTACCAATGCGATTCATTTTTTTAGCCATTCCCAGAATTTATCATGCGTAAACTTACTCTTTACATAACGCTACTTTTTAGTGCAATAGTATCTTCCTGTATGCCCAAGCAAAGCCACATCGAAAAAATAGATAAAGCTGTTAAATCAGTGAGCCTTCTTGTTGAAGACTACGAACGCTTTAAAGAGCCATCCATACAAGATCAACGCTTTAAACACGAACTTGTAGATAGTCTATTGGTTTCTTTTGCCAGTAATAATCAGGCTATTACCCTAACAGATGAAGGCATTTCTTTTGAAGGACGTTCAATAAAACGCTTGAGTATTGGTTCAGGTAAAACCTCTATTTTGATGTGGTCACAGATGCATGGAGACGAGCCCACCGCTACTATGGCGCTATTTGATTTGCTGCATTTCTTAACTGCTGAAGATGATGAATACGACAGCATGCGTAAAACTATCTTGAGCTCTGTTACCATACATATAATTCCAATGTTAAACCCTGATGGCGCCCAACGTTTTAATCGTAGAAACGCACAAGGGATTGATATGAACAGAGATGCCTTGCACCAACAAACCCCAGAAGGACAAATTTTAAAACGCGTTCGTGATTTCTTAGATGCAGACTTTGCCTTCAATCTACACGACCAAAGTAGATACTACCGTGTAGGAGATACCGATAAATCAGCGGCTATTTCATTTCTTGCACCAGCCTATAACGAGCAGAAAAGTATAAATGCACAACGTTCAAAAGCAAAGAAGCTCATAGCTGTTATGAACGAGATGGTGCAAGTACTTGCGCCAGGGCACGTTGGTCGGTACGATGATACTTTTGAACCAAGAGCTTTCGGTGATAATATTGCTAAATGGGGAAGTAGCACCATTTTAATAGAATCTGGGGGATATCCAGATGATCCGGAAAAACAACATATTCGTAAGTTTAATTTCGCTGCACTATTAATGAGTTTAAAGACTATATCAAGCACAAGCTACCAGTCTGCATCCATAGCAGACTATTATAATATTCCTGAAAATAGTGGCCAATACTTGCAGCTTTTACTTGAAGGTATAACTATAGAGAATAGCCCAAGTGCTCCCTATACCGTAGATTTGGGCTTTAGACATAGAGAAATTGACCACAATGATGCTACCGACTTTTACCTGAAAGGCTACATAGAGGATATGGGGGATTTAAGCACATGGACGGCCTATAAAAAAATATCGCTTAAAGGATTAACTCTAAGGGCCGGAAAGGTTTGGGGAACTACCAAAAATCTAAATGATTGGGGCTTCAATGAACTACTACAGGCTTTAAAAGAAGGCTATACCTATTTCCCAATTCCAGAAAATGATGCCGAGAATGCAATTAGTACGAAATTGCCAGCCATATTTTTTGATGAAGACGAGGATAGCCCTAGAATGGGTGAACTACACCCAAATACAAATCCAGCTTTCTACATTGTGGATGAGCAAGAAGTAGTGAAATATGCCGTTGTAAATGGTTTTGTAATAGATGTAGCTAACCCAGACTGGCCAGATTGGGCCAACGGGTTGATCCTGAAATAGGTGACTCCATAGGCAGAGGTATTTAGACACGGAAGCACAGAGATTTTTAGAAAAATAGTGACCCATTGGATAGTAACATAATTAATAAAGCCTGAATGCGGTTTACCATTTTAACTGAAGAAACACTCACCGCTTGCCGTTAATATTTTAGATCATCAATAAGATATCGAATCCGTATACATCAAATATTTAGGCACAGAGATTTTTTTTTGAGATCATGAATTTCGTCTGCAAGACTTAGTATTTTAACTGTTATGCTGTATCAAAATTTCAGCAGTTTTTTTATTTCCCACCTTTATTTTCAAAATGTATTATGCGTGTTCGTTATTACGCTCTTTTAATTTCGACTTTATACTTTTTTGGTTGTGCGACAAATGAGTCCGATAAATCTCCAATAACGAATGCATCGCTAAGTATTGCAGATCTAGCCATTACCGTGGATAATACGGGTAACCGTCCATTTTCATTTACCAATAAAGAATCTGCCTATTTTTTCACTTTTACTCATAAAACCAACCATCCAGAATGGTCTTGGTTTGAGGGATTAAACGTATCACGGATGCGAATTATGCCCGGTTTTGAAAGCTACGTTGACAATAAAGCACTGTCTAAAGCTGGAGCTAATGTTTCAGTGCGCCCAGATTTTGTAAGTCGAACTTATCCTAGTGGTTATACTGAAGAAATATGGTTGTATGACTACCTAAATCTAGTTTCTGTAAGAATAAAGGCTAAAGCGAAAACTATAGGATTCCGATTTAATGGAACTCAAACTTCTATACAAAAAATAGAAGAAGACATGCTGTATTTTAGTCCACTAGAGAACAATGTGGGAACCTTGGTAGTAGCAGCCTTAGCACCAAACACCCCTATTCGATTTGATGAAAATACGGGAGAAATTGAGGCTGTGTCTAGCGCTAAGGGCTTTTTTATAAGCTATGCAGCGAACCCTGAATTGGGGAAAGATCAAGTACTTCAAGCACAAGAAAAATACCTTGAATGGCAAGCGTTTAGAACCCAGCGCTTACAGGAATTTATTGACCAAAGTGCCTACATTAGAACCTCATCAGATTCATTAAATAGTGCATTAGCATGGATTTCACTGAACCTAGATCAATTGGTAACACGGCAACAAGGCGCTGGTATTTATGCGGGCTTACCCTGGTTTAACGATTATTGGGGACGCGATCTTTTCATATCCCTTCCCGGTGCAACCCTAGTTAACGGAAATTTTAAGACAGCTCGAGATATTCTGCTTTCATTTGCACGCCTTCAGGATAAAGACCCTAATTCAAAAACCTACGGCAGAGTGCCAAACAGAGCACGGCCAGATGAGCTTCTTTACAATACCACAGATGGAACACCTAGATTTGTCATTCAAGCTATGGAATACGTTCGTTATAGTGGCGACGAAAGTATTATTCCCGAATTGTATGAAGCCGTTAAGCGCAGTGTTGAAGGTAGTTTGAGAAATTGGACTGATGAAAATGGCTTTTTAACGCATGAGGAAGCCGATACATGGATGGACGCCAAATGGGAGGGGGAAATACCTCTTTCGCCACGCGGTAACAGAGCAAATGACATTCAAGCACTTTGGGTTGAACAGCTCAAAGCGGCAGCTTGGTTTGCAAATGAAATGCAGGATAATACGCTACACAACAATTGGTTAAAGCTAGCTAATGACATACAATTGGCTTTTGAAACTGACTTTATACTACCAAATGCGGGATATTTAGCTGATCACTTAAACGCAGATAATACACAAGATTGGCAGTTCAGACCCAATCAGTTGTTCGCTTTAGATATGCTGCAAAGTGAAGGTTTAAAAGCCAGCATTACCAAAAGAAGTTGGAATAGGTTGGTTTATCCTTGGGGTGTATCTTCGCTAGATGCCAAGGACCCTAACTTCCACCCTTTTCATCTTGCACCAGAGTTTTATCATAAAGATTATGCCTACCACAACGGTACTGTTTGGCTTTGGTTAAATGGAATTGCTATGCAGCGAATGATTGAATTTGGCCAGCAAGATGTAGCTTTTCGTTTATTTAAAAATATGAATAAACTAGCCTTAGAAAATGTAGGTGTTGGCGGATTACCAGAGAATGCAGACGCATATCCAAGAGAAGGTCAAAATTCCGTTAAATCGACTGGCACTTTCTTACAAGCTTGGTCTAACGCAGAGCATCTTCGAATTTGGTACCAATATTTCATTGGATTTAAGCCTGATGCCATTCATAAACGAGTTCGCTTCACGCCTGCACTTCCTTCCGAAATAAAGCAGCTAGAAACTAAATTAGCGGTAGCTGATGGTTTTATTGCTATGAGCTTTACGAGAAACGAGCAGCAGACTAAATACCAATATATCAACAAAACTAGCCACAGCTTAAGTTTTGAGATTATTCTAGCTGGTTATGAAACACAAGAGCTAGAGATAAATCCGTTATCTAAATTGACTATTATTTCTTTAGATCAAGAAACCACTTGGACTATTGAAGATAAGGATGGAACGCAACTTTCTACTTTTAGCACCCCAATTGGCCCACTAAAGAAAATACAAGAAGAGGAATGGACTGAGTATTTTGATGGAGTAGGGTTTGCAAAAATAGACACTACGCGGACGTTTAAAGTACTGCAAAACTAATAAGGGTATTCGCGATTAGGCGATTAGGCGATTAGGCGATTAAAATCTAAATATTACCTATTCTATTCGCAAACAGGAATCCATGTGTCATAAAAAAGCAAAGCGCATCAATAATCAGCGCCTTGCTTTTATGTTTTAACCCTAATCTAATTAAATATCTATTTTACTAAAGTCATTTTCTTAGCAAGAACAGTTTCAGCAGTTGCAAGTCTGTAGATATAAACCCCAGAAGGAAGTGCAGAGGCGTTAAATTGAACTGTATTTTGCCCTGATGATTGTACTCCGTTTACTAGCATTGCCACTTGTTGACCGGCCATATTATAGACACTTAAATTAATTTTCATTGCCTGTGGTAGGTTATACCTTATTGTGGTAGCTGGATTAAACGGATTTGGATAATTTTGTGACAATCCAATTGTATTTGCCAATTCATTATTATCGTCAATATTAGTTAAAACCGTTCTTTTATAGCTTATAATTAGATTTTCAGAACCAAACTGATTTGATGCGTCTATTTTAAATTCTACTAAATCTGCCTGTGTAGAAGTCCAATCTATAGTTACTTGATTTTCTTTAATTGTATAAAATATGTTTGAGTTTGTGATTTCTGAAAAAGTAAAGGTAGTTTCTTGGATATTTGGTGAGGCAAATAATCTATTGAATTTCAGCACTTCGTGCTTTTCATTACCCATTTCCTTAGTTTCAAAAGCTTCTACCAACCTAATCGGTGTATCTAGCGAGCCTTTAGGCAGCATTTTTAAACTGAATCGACCATTCATGTCTTCTGTAAGGTTCAGTTCTGTAGCTGTGGTTAAGTTTTCTAGAACTGATCCATTCTCGTCTAGTAGCAACACATAATCTGTTGCAGAAGCATTGTGTTCGTTATTTAAGTAAAGAGTGTGAGTTTGAGCATTTCTAGGAAGGTTGAATTCAAAATTCCATTGGTATTCTGTACCAGCCGAATACACCTTAATATCTTTGAAGCGAAAGGTACCTGCTATATACATGTAGAAATTATTGCCCGGAGGTGCTGGTGGCGCAGGAATAAAGGTGCTTTTATCATCCCAACCTACAGCCATAAATCGATTATCTTCAACCGTAACATCTTGTGTACTTCTAAGCACAAAATTCAATTGTTGAGCGTTTACTACATTAAAGCTTACTACTAAGATGACAATGTAAATCCAAAAAAATAGGGTTGATTTTCTCATCTGGGTATCTCTCTTGTTTGCTAACGGTTTTCAGAGCTCTCTATACTCTGAATACAACTTACGGCAGCTAGCAAAGAAACTAAATCAATATATTGTAAAGAGATGTTGCAATCTTTATAAGATGTTTATTAACAACATTTAACTTGCAGCGCTAAGTGTATACTAGTCAATCACTAAGCTTTTTTGGATTACTCACTGCGTAACATATAGGTTTTGAACGAAGTCCGCCCTTCGGTACAATTCAAACACTCAGGGTTCAAGTGTTTATGCACGTTCATCGAGTACTTTGACGTTGTTGAAGTGTATCGAGATGAGTAGCGAACTAAATGTATCGAGGGCGTGATTACTCAATCGAGGCGCACACTCGTGGGATTACCTTCGGGAAGGGATTGGTTTCGATTATAAGAGAATTGGATTAAGCGATTGCATGGGAATACGAGAAATGGAAAAATAGGAAAGGAGAAATTTTTGGTAGAGCGTAATTCCGTTACTCTTGTTATTCGGCTTGCCTAGTTCGCCGCAGCAAATCAGCAATTCCCCGTAACCTGTCATTTTAGCTGCTTAATAGCATCAGAAATTACCAAAATAACCCGTCACTTTTATTGCTCATATCGCACAGATAATACGGTTATATCATCAGACTGCTCAGCAGCACCAGTAAATTTCATTGCTTCTAGAAAAAGTCCTTTCACCAAGAACTCCAATGATATACCTGGATGTTTTTCAAGGTAAGCTATCACTCGTTCTTCATCGAAGTACCCACCATCTTCATTGGCTGCCTCAGTAACTCCGTCAGTGAAAGTAACTATAGTATCTCCTGGCTGTAGTTGTATGGTATTCATCTCATACGGCATCCCTTCAAACTTCCCCATTAGAAGCCCACCAATATTTTCTAATTCCTTAACTGCACCATCTTTAGAAAGTATATATGGTAGATTATGTCCGCCATTACAGTAGGATAACTCACCGGTTTTTAGATCAAGAACTCCGTAAAACACGGTAACGAAGGTAGTGATATCACTCTCTGGAATAAGCATATTATTCACTTTTTCCATACACTCTGCCGGACTAGCCACTTCAGAACCAATAGCTTTTAGCATAGTTCGACATACGGCCATATAAATAGCTGCTGGCACACCTTTGCCAACTACGTCTCCAATAAAGAATACAACGCGATCTTCATCATATTTGAAGAAGTCGTAAAAATCTCCTCCAACATACTTGGCTGCAATCATATCAGCATAGATGTCAAAACGAGAGTCTTCTGGAAATACTGGGAATTCTTGATGAAGGATTTTTTGCTGAATCCGCGCTGCCAAATCTAGATCATAACTAAGTGACGTAAGCTGCTCTTCCAGCTCTTTTGATTTCAAAAATCTCACAATTTCTAAAATGGTTTTATCCATTGTGGTTTCAAGGTCTTTAAAATCTATGGGCTTTGTTACAAAATCGTAAGCACCCCGATTCATAGCCGTACGGATATTGGCCATATCACCATAAGCAGACACGATTACTGTTCGTAAATCACTTCTGCCAATACTTTTAAGTTCTTCTAATAAAGTAAGCCCATCCATCTTTGGCATGTTTATGTCGCTAAGTACAAGGGCTATATCTTTATTCTGTGATACAACTTCCAAGGCTTCCACGCCATTTTCTGCAAACAGGAATTCATATTCTTTACTCTTCACTTTATGCCTAAACTTCTGCATCATCAGCATTTGTAAATCTGGCTCATCATCAACTACTAAGATCTTATGTCGTGTTATATTCATTGTTTTGTGTTTATTAATTTATTCTTCAATAAGACGATTTACTTCTTCTTTCAGTACGTTAAAATCGATAGGTTTTGTAAAAAATGCCCTTGCGCCTGACTCAATTGCTTTGGTGTAGTTGTCTTGATCGCCATAAGCAGATATCATACTCACTTTAATTTGTGGGAACTCTATTCTTACTTTTTCAAGCAGCTCTATACCAGACATACCAGGCATATTAATGTCAGAAAAGATATACACTACTTCAGGTGGGTCACTACTTCTCAATATTTCTAGCGCTTCATCTCCAGAAAAAGCAAACTCTAATTCTAGAGTACCTTTACGAATCTCTTTTCTAAATTTCTGACGGAAAAGCAACTCTACATCCTTTTCATCGTCAACAACCATAAATCTCATTGCTTTGCTCATAGTCAAGTTTTATTTAATATAATGGTGAATTTTGTTTTAATACCAATTTCCGATTCAACATTTAGAGAACCGCCATGCGCTTTTATAATATCATTAGTAATACTTAATCCAAGCCCAGTTCCTTGTGTCCCTTTCTTGGTAGTAAAGAAAGGTTGCAGAATTTTATCTTTCATCTGTTCAGGAATTCCTAATCCATTGTCCTCAATATCTAGATAAACAATCTTTCCATCTAGTTTAGTACGTATAGTTAGTTTTGAGGCATGTTTTTCTGCTTTTTCTTCACTCTTCTCTGCCTTTTCCCTCATTGCATCAAAGGCATTATTACATAGGTTTATGATTACCCTGCTGAAATCTTCTGTGATCAATGGTACATCACCTATGGTCTCGTCTAACTCATAAATCAGGTCTACGTTGATAGGTTTCTTGCTTGCCCTCATGCCATGGAAACAAAGATTTACATATTCCTTCACAAGCAAATTCAGAGCTACTGGCTCCATTTCCCCATTTCCCCCGCGAGAATGCTGAAGCATGGATTTGACGATAGAATCGGCTCGCATGCCGTGTTCATGGATTTTTTTCAGATTGAGCTCGATATCATTTAGTATCTCTAGGGCCTCTTTTGGCTCTGGCGATATAGCATTTAGTTCTTCACGGACTTCATCAATCATCTCCACACTTACTTCCGAAAAGTTAGTAACGAAGTTCAGCGGATTCTTAATCTCGTGCGCTATACCCGCGGTGAGTTGACCAAGGGAGGCTAATTTCTCTTGCTGAACTAGCTGATCTTGAGTAGCCTGAAGTTGGACAAGTGAGTTTTTAAGCTCTCGCGTTCTTTTATTGACTTGCTTTTCAAGATTAAGGTTTTGATTAAATAGTAGCTCTTTCTTTTCCTCGGTAATTGTTAGCACCTTTTTTGCTTCCTTTTTAACAGAATTAAGGGTTTCTTTGAAGCGAATAGATACATAGGTCAACAAAAATAAGGGTGAGCCAAGTAGTAGAAGCGACGTCATTAGCTTGTCATACTCATTATAAAGATCTAATGAATATTTATGAATGGTTATGTAGATGGTAGCAGCCATAACTGAGAAAAACACAGCCCAGACTATAGCCCAATTCGCTCCGGTAATTTGATTTTTGTAATCATATAAGAGCTTTACAAAATATCCTAAGAAAATTGCAAACGAGATACCAAAGGGTAAAGAGATGGAAAAAAGGTGAGCTACCAAATTCGAAAACATCATAATTACTACAACAATTTTTACAAAGCTTGAAATCCTTTTGGTCAGTATCCATTCAAGTATTAAAACACCAAAAATAGTCGATATTGGCTGAAGAGATATGTTTATAAAGTATCTCAGTTTTTCCTCACCGTAGCTTAAATCGTAGAAATAGGCAAAGAAACTTGAACAAGCTGCCAAAAGCGTAAATGTAGCTAACCAGGCAATCAATTTGAAAATTTTTTGTTCAGGATTTAGAAATACTAGAAGCCAAAACAGAAAAAAGAGTAGAAAACAAATTGAAGTACTCAATGTCCCAAAAATATAGGCTGATCTGATATTTTCAGTAACATTCAGTTGGTATTTTGGTCCTGTAAGATTGATCAACTGTTCTAGATATCTTGGCATTAGGCGCAGTTCTCGTTGCGTAAAAGTCGTTTCATAATCAACGAAATGAACGGCAAAGGTATAAATTTTACCAATTTTTAGATCTATAGGAATTGGATACTTAAGTGTGGGATTATAAGCTGTGTAGGGATTTCCCGTATCACCAAATGAGTGAAATAGCGCTCCATTGATGTATATATCTGTGGCAGCCCATAGATTACGACTGATTGCAAGGGGTATGCCTTCAAAACTACTATCTAGTTTAAGCGTTAACCTGAACCAGCCCTCAACACGTCCGTTGCTATCGGCTAAATCTGTTGATAGGTCAGTGGGTTTAAAAGCTTTCCAATCTGAGATATCTACTTCTTTTTGCGCCCAGTTAAGGTTGCTTCCTTCATTGTAAAGCCATCCATCCAAAGAAGCTAAGCCCAATCGCTGATGTGTTTGAAACATATCTGCGGATAGCTCAGTAACCTCTTCTTGTGCGAAACTAGTGCTAGTAAAGCAAAGCCAAATGAATATGAAAGCAATGGTTTTCATTGTATTGGGTTCTGATACTGTAGGTCGACGGTAAAGGTAGTTGACTCCCCATTTTCACTCTTTATAGCTATATTTCCGCCATGAGCTTTAATAATATCATTGGTAATACTTAGCCCAAGCCCTGTACCCTCGGTTCCTTTCTTAGTGGTAAAGAAAGGCTGTAGTATTTTGTCTTTTATCTCTTCCGGAATACCTGGACCATTATCTTCAATTTGAAGGCTAACAGAATGGGTATTTTGTGAAGTTCGAATACTCAATTTGGGTATATACTTTTCTCCTTTCTCCATGATTTGATTTCCTTTATCCCTCATGGCATCAAAGGCGTTATTACATAGATTCACTACCACTCTTGAGAAATCCTCTGAGATTAATGGAACTTTATTGATATGATTATCCAAATCAAACACAATATCTACATTAATTGGGCTTTTTCCCGCACGCATTCCGTGAAAAGAAAGATTCACGAATTCTTGAATAAATGAATTGAAATCTACCTCTTCCATTTTACCCGAACTACCACGCGAATGTTGCAACATACCCTTGATTATAGAATCTGCACGCCTTCCATGATGATTAATTTTGCTCAAATTTTGTCGAATATCTGACAATAACTGAACCACATCTTCCGTATTTCCTGCAGCCAATTCTTCGGCTATTTCATCTAGTATCTCTTCACTTACTTCAGCAAAGTTATTAACGAAATTTAATGGATTCTGAATTTCATGAGCAATGCCAGCAGTAAGTTCACCCAATGAAGCCATTTTTTCTGATTGGATGAGCTGCTTTTGCGTAGATCTAAGGTTATCTAGGGTTACATTCAATTTGTCGTTAAGCTTTTTCTTCTCAAAAAATCTGACCAGAGTTATAGCAACTAAAATGATTGCGAATATCATCCCGCCCAAGAAAATATTTCGATTCAACTTTTGACGATCTATCTCTGCTTGTTGGATAGCCATTGCCTTTGAATTACTTTCCCTTTTTAGCGCTATTTCATTTTCAAAAGCCATCACATTCGTTAACCTGGTTATCTCTGATATATTCTCAACCAAAACTAGCGAATCATTTATTACAGAATAAATAAGGCTATTCAAATAGGCATTTTTGTAATCACCAATCATAAAATAGATTTCTGAAATATCTTGATATAATTCTATTTGAAAATGTAAACTTAATTTAGGATTAGTTACCTCTGCACGCCTTAATAATTCAAGAGCCAGACTATTTTGACCTTTTATTGCTGCAATTCTTGCTAGCCTTGTAGTTGATCTAGATTTAGCTGTTAAGTCCCCATTTTGTTCACTTAAATTTAATGCTATTTCAAATCGTTCTTTCGCCTTCTCTAGATTTGGTACTTGTAAGTATAAATCACCTTGGAGTATATATCCAGTAACAACTAAAGAGCTATATTTAAAATCCTCAGTATAGGCTAAAGCATTGTCATAATAAACGATAGCACTATCTACACTTCCTTGCTCTGCAAGTAGATCACCTACATAGGTATAACTATTAAAGATGCCCACATTATCAGTACTTTCAAGCCGTTGTTTCAATGCCATTTTATGATGTACTAAAGAAGAATCTAGTTTACCTGCCATAGAATAGGTTATGCCCATATCATTGTGAATTCTTGCTATACCCCACTCATCATTAGTCTGCTCATAGATATCAAGAGCTTGTAATTGTACACTAATTGACTCTTCCCAATCTCCTACAAAAGCGTATACATTACCCATACCTAGTAAGGACTCAACAATAGCCGTGCTATCTTGTAGTTGACGAGCAGTTTTTAGTGATTCAATAAAATAATCTAGAGCTTCCGCATAATTCCCAAACTCATTTAAGACTAAACCAAGATTAATCTGTTGTAGATTTATATAATTCACATTTTCAGAGGCTTCATAAGCTGCTAAAGCCATTTTACTATATTTAAGGTAATTATCGGTTTGACCTAACTGACCATACATAAAGCTCAAATCCGTATAAATCAGCCCTTTTTGAAAGGCATCCGATTCTTGTAGTAAATCGAGTGTTGCTATTAGTGTATCCTGCGCTGCTTGCGTGTCATTTATACTCAATGTAAGCGCGTAGATGATGTAACTTTCAACGGTTAATGTTTTTATTCTACTAAATAGCACCTCATTATTTTGCACTTCATCTGCATAAAATAACTGCTTAGATAACGCTAGTGCTTGGTTTGCATAAGCTATGCTACTATCTGTTTCAAAATCGTCATAAAATTGACTGGCTTTATCAATGTAATCAGCTATCAATGACGTATCACTGATATTTACATCAAAAGGCTCTGACGCTTGTAGGAAGTTGCCAAAAGAGAAACTTCCAAAAATTAAAAGACACCATAAGGATTTTTTTATCATAGCTTCTCTGTGATGTTTATTTGAATTGAGAATAGGCAACCCTGCTCTTTGGTAGACTTAATTATTAGTTCTCCGCCATGCGCTTTTATAATGTCATTGGTAATACTCAACCCAAGTCCTGTACCTTCGGTGCCTTTTTTGGTAGTAAAGAAGGGTTGCAGAATTTTGTCTTTTATTTCTTCGGGAATACCTGGCCCATTGTCTTCAATATCTAGTTGAATAATCTTTCCATCTAATCTAGTGCGTATAGTTAATTTTGGCCTATATTTTTCTCCATTCTCTTTGCTCTTTTCTCCCTTTTCCCTCATGGCATCGAAGGCATTATTACATAGATTAATAATAACTCGGCTGAAATCTTCTGTAATCAGTGGTACTTCCCCTATAGATTCATCTAGCTCATAAATCAAATCTACATTAATAGGATTCTTACTTGCCCTCATGCCATGGAAGCAAAGATTTACGTATTCCTTAACGAGGGGATTTAGCGTGGTTGGCTCCATTTCTCCGTTTCCCTCACGAGAATGTTGAAGCATAGACTTTACGATTGAGTCTGCCCGTGTTCCGTGCTCGTGAATTTTGGCCAGATTTTGGATAACGTCATCAATAATTTCTTCTTCCACAGACTCATCCCTTTCACCAATCACCTTTAACCTTTCACCTTTCAATTCTTCCATCAGTTCCATACAAATATCAGAGAAGTTGTTCACAAAATTAAGCGGATTTTTAATCTCGTGGGCGATACCTGCGGTTAATTGACCCAAGCTGGCGAGTTTCTCTGATTGGATGAGCTGGGATTGGGTGGATTTTAAATCTGATAAGGTCTGACTTAATACTTCATTTGTTTTTTGCTTTTGCTTGTTGTTGCGAAATAATATTACCGCCAAAAGCAGAAAAATGACAAGACCCATTATCAAACCATATTGTTTCATCTGGTTTCGATAAACGGTTGCCTTATTCCGTTCCTCAGATACCCTTATCTGTTCTTTGAAAGCTAGCGCTTGAATTTTATTCTTATTGTTTTGACTAAAAATAAGTGCGTTAATATCGGCCTCCATTCTTGAGTAATAGTAAGCACTGTCAATTTGATTCTCATCTCCAAAAATTTGCCTGAAAAATGCTGCGCCGAGTAATTTTAACTGACTATTATTGCTATTAATTCCGCGATCTAGTAAAGCTCTAGCTTGTATTTTTGCTTCGAGTACCCGATTCTGAGATAGTAAAAATGGAATATAAAATCTATAAAATACCATCCTTGCCTGATTTCTTTCTACCAATTCAGAAATTGATATTGCACTTATAAATAGTTCGTCAGCAAGCATATTATTGCCCATTCTTGCCTGCACTGCTGCAGTAGATGTCAGCGCCGCATACTCCATTATGGTGCTTTTTAATCGAGTATTTGTCTTTCTCAATTCATCAGCATAATACAATGCTGAATCATTTTGATTTACATTTAGATAATATTGAGCCTCATTCATCTGGAACTGAACCAACATAAAATCATACATAGGAGACAATTCATCAGGTAAATTTTCTCCCCCTTTTAAATTACTTCTATGGGCGGCGGCATCGTTTTGAAGGTCAAAATAAGACGCTGCGATATCGAAATATAATGAGCTTATTCTCCGTTTATCATTTACTTTAATTGCAAGAGGTAGCGCCTTAAAATAATATTCAAGGGCCGTTGTATTGTCACCTTTACTTGAAGAGAAGTAGGATCCAATCCAGTTGTAGCTTATAGCTAAAAGCGAATCATTCTTTAGTTTTTGGGCAATTTCTACCAATTTCAGACTAGATGTTGAATCAACATTTGTTGCTGTAAAGCCTGCATTATTCAATAATATTTTATCTATTAATTCAAATTGTTCAAGTGGTTCTGTAGCATTTGACAAAGCAATTTCTAAACTATCGAGCGTTCTATTTTGACTATAGCCAGTGGTCAAAGAAACCATCAGTAAAAAGATGGCCATTACTGCTTTGATTATATAATTCATGAGATAGGAAGTTCAATTAAAAAGCGAGTTCCTAAAAGCATACCAGAAGTAACTTTCAACTCACCACCATGTGCTTTCACAATGTCATAGCTCAAACTCAATCCCAATCCCGTTCCCTGACCTGTGGGCTTAGTGGTAAAGAAAGGTTGAAAGATTTTGTCTTTGATTTCTTTAGGGATTCCGTTGCCGTTATCAGCAACAGAGATTTCGATTCCTCGCTCCGTCTTTTTAGTGCTGACCGTAACTAGTGGCTTAAAATCACTGTCAGGCTGAGCTTGTAAAAGACTTTCATTTTTGGCACTGCTATTTCGCTCAGAGCAAGCATAAAACGCATTGTTAATCAGGTTGAGCAGTACCCTGCCAATATCTTGAGAAACTACGGCTACTTTGGGAAGATTGGGATCTAGCTCTAACTTGAAATCTGCATTAAAACGCTTGTCCTTCGCACGTATGCCATGGTAAGAAAGTCGTAAAAACTCATCCGCTAATACATTGAGATCTGTAAGTGCTTTCTCTCCAGTACTGGTTCTACTGTGCTCCAGCATTCCCTTCACAATACTGTCTGCACGTTTGCCATGGTGGGTTATTTTGGAGAGGTTTTGCTTTAGATCTCCCAAGATTTCGCTCACCAATTGCTCATCTCTTGATTCTAGGCTCTTAGTTCTTTCTTCTTCTATTTCATCCATGAGCTCGCTACTCAGCTCCGAGAAATTATTTACAAAATTCAGTGGGTTTTGAATCTCATGGGCTATGCCCGCGGTGAGCTCTCCGAGCGAAGCCATCTTTTCCGATTGGATGAGTTGGGATTGGGTAGATTTAAGGTTTTCCAATGATTGATTTAAATCTCTGGTACGTTCTGTAACTTGTTTTTCAAGAATTATATTTTGTCCTTCTAAGAGTTCCTTTTTTTCCTCTGTTATCTGTAAAATTTTACTAGCATTTTCTTCTACCACTTTCCTGGTTTCCTTAAACCACATAGAAACATAAACCAGCAGACTTATAGGAAAAATGGTAAGTGCAAAAACAAAACTGATATTATCAAATGTTTTTGATGTATCTAATTGTACTTGTTGTATAAAAATGAAAAATAATGAATAAATTATATTTAAAAGTAAACCTATAACAGCGGCCCATCTGGCACCTATAATAGTTTTACGCGCAGAAATGATATAATAAATAGAAATACATCCAGCACTACCAATTAAAACTAACACTAAGACATTTTGATAAATATTAGTGTAGATACAAATAAAGTATACGACTAAAAGAATACTTGCAAAGACCCAATGAACTTTTGAAATTCGTTTATTTAATATGATACCAACGGTAAAAGGGATTTGGGTGAAGAATAAAACGAAAGAAGAAGTATCAACAAAACCATATAAAGTTAAAATACCAAAAGATAAATCAATGAATAAGGGAATTTGGATCCAAGAAAATAACAAAAATGACACGGTTAGTGCTATTGCGAACAGATGTTTTTCTTCTTTATTTTGAAAATAGATCAACCAAAAGAGTAGCATCAATACCAGTAAAAAAACGGACACACCTAAATTTAATTGAGTATACTGAAGCGTATTATTATAATATTGATTGGCATAGTTGGGAGCTGTAATGGTAATTAGAGAGCTATAGTCAGCACGTAGTCTTTTGTTAAAATCATATTGGTTTATTTTATCTGAAAAGTGTACGGCAATGATATACTCTTCGTTGGTGTTCAGTGGAAGCAATATCGGGAGTTTGTTTGTGGCATTATATTCCTTAAAAGAAGTGTTATTTAAGCCTGTGTTTCCAAATGAATAAAATAATTTTCCGTTAATATAGACATCCGAAGCTGCCCAAACGCCTGATGTTAAACCAATACCTGATATAGAGTCTTGTAAAGTACTATCCAGTTTAATTTTCAGACGGAACCATCCTTCGAGCTTTCCGTTTTTATCCACCATTTTGTCTGTGAAATCTGCCGGTTTTAATTTTTTCCAATCGGCTGTGTTTAGGTTTGTGTCGGCCCAAGTACTATCATTTCCAGATTTAAAAACCCAACCCTCTTTTTTGGAAAGAGCAATGGTATTATCTTTACCAAAAGTTTTGGACGATAAAACTACGGTTGAATCTTGTGCATTTACAGCCATTGAAATCATAACCAAGACTATGGTGATTAGATTTTTCATGTTTAGTTTTTTAATACAATTGTAAATTTTGAACCTGTTCCTTCTTTACTATCCACTTTCAACTCACCACCATGCGCTTTCACTATATCATAGCTCAAGCTCAATCCCAATCCCGTTCCCTGACCTGTGGGCTTAGTGGTAAAGAAAGGTTGAAAGATTTTGTCTTTGATTTCTTTAGGGATTCCGTTGCCGTTATCAGCAACAGAGATTTCGATTCCTCGCTCCGTCTTTTTAGTGCTGACCGTAACTAGTGGCTTAAAATCACTGTCAGGCTGAGCTTGTAAAAGACTTTCATTTTTGGCACTGCTATTTCGCTCAGAGCAAGCATAAAACGCATTGTTAATCAGGTTGAGCAGTACCCTGCCAATATCTTGAGAAACTACGGCTACTTTGGGAAGATTGGGATCTAGCTCTAACTTGAAATCTGCATTAAAACGCTTGTCCTTCGCACGGATGCCATGGTATGAGAGCTTGAGGTATTCCTCCGCCAATGCGTTGAGGTCTGTCAAAGCTTTTTCGCCTTTACCGCTTCGACTATGGGCTAGCATTCCTTTCACTATGGCATCGGCACGTTTACCGTGGTGGGTTATCTTATATTCATTTTCTTTAATATTTAGGGCCAAAACTTTGACTTCCTCAAAATCTCCCCTTTCGATTTCCTCCAATTGCTCATCGATCATTTCACTATTTAGCTCCGAGAAGTTATTCACGAAGTTCAAGGGGTTTTGAATTTCGTGGGCTATGCCCGCGGTTAATTCTCCTAACGAAGCCATTTTCTCTGATTGTATGAGTTGGGATTGGGTAGATTTAAGCTGGATTAAGGCTGTCTGAATCTCTTCTTTTTGTAAAGATAATAACGTATTGGCCTTATGTTTTTGACGATAACTGTAATATAGTATTGCACCAAAAATTAATACTACTATTAAGATTATCCACAAAATATACATTTTATTTTTTGTCTGCATTTCCAGTTTATCTTTTTCTAAGTTTTTTAGTTGTAATTGCCTTTTAAGCAGGGTCTGCTGAAACAGCGCAAGGTTATTTATTTTGTTCTCTGAAAATGCCGCTCGTTCAATATTAGCTAGCTGCAAATACTTAAATGCACTATCGGGTTGTTCAAATTGTTGAAAATGCTGATAAATATTTTCATAGCCTGTTGCAAGATCAATATTCAGAATTTGAATTTCTTTCAGGTCTTTTAATAAATTCAACGATTCTATAGCATAGAAATAACTTGAGTCTCTTAAACCAAATTTTGTATAAGTTTTAGACAATTCCATATAATTTATTGCAAGCCCAATTTTTGAATTCTTACTCCTTGCATCCTCAATGCCTTCTAAAAAGTATTTTTTAGCAACAGCGTAGTTAGCTATTCGGAAATTGACTCTTCCATTAATGTATGCTACCGTACTATACTCTTCGTAATTATATAAATTAGGAGGATATGACATAGCTTCGTTTATTCTATTTGAAGCGGAGTCAAGCTTATTTTCTTCTATAAATGCTATTGCCATCCCGGTATTGGAGAAAACAATATTTAATACATCATTCCAAGACTTTGCTATCTGATATGCCTTCTTGTAATACCGCATGCGTTCCTTGTAGTTTGCGGTTACTCCCATAAGATGGCCATAGTTGAAATTTAGATTTGCTACCATTGACCAATACGTCTTTTGGAATCTACTTGATTGGCCAAATGAGTTGAATAATGTTTCTGTTTTTTCGTTTTCTAGAAGATCAAAGGCTTTTTGATAGGTATCGTAAGACTGCGCAAAATCACTCTGATTGGTAGTATCCCATCCTTTTGAACCCAAGATATCAACAAGCTCCAGTATTAACTTTGCACGAACAGTATCCTGAGCCGATTTTTGCAATTCCTTTTGCAAGGAATCAATTTTAGCATCCATCGAAGACCTATTTTGGCTAAAACAGTCAAATGGATTTAAATAAAGAATAATCAGTAGTAAGGTAATTCTCATAGTCAGGAAATTTTAAGGGGTAATTGAATGCAGAATTCAGAACTCTGACCCTCTTTGGATTCCACCTTCAATTCTCCACCATGCGATTTAATGATATCATTGGTGATACTTAAGCCCAAACCAGTTCCTTCAGTACCTTTTTTGGTGGTGAAGAAAGGTTGAAGAATTTTGTCTTTAATTTCATCGGGGATACCTAAACCATTGTCTTCAATTTCTAGATAAATAAATTTTCTGTCTAATCTAGTACGTACTGTTAGTTTTGGCCTATACTTCTCTTCTTTCTCTGCCTTGTTTTTTCCTTTTTCACGCATAGCATCAAAGGCATTGTTACAGAGGTTGAGAATTACTCTAGAAAAATCCTCACTGATCAACGACACGTCTCCAACTTCTGAATCTAGTTGTAGATCAATATCCACATTTATAGGAGCCTTGCCCGCCCGCATACCATGAAAGGAAAGATTGACAAATTCCTTCACTAGCAGATTGAAAGCTTGTGGTTCTCGCTTGCTTCCTGAAGCGCGACTGTGCTGTAGCATGGATGTGACAATACTATCAGCTCTTGAACCATGCTCATGAACTTTAACCAAATTGCTCTGCACATCTTGTAGGATAGCGATAATCTCTTCTTTAACAGTTGAAGATTCCAAGCCTTTTAGTTCCTCAAAAACTTCCTCTATCAATTCCCTACTGAGATCAGAGAAGTTATTCACAAAGTTCAGCGGGTTTTTGATCTCGTGCGCAATGCCAGCGGTAAGCTGGCCCAAGCTGGCGAGTTTTTCTTGTTGCACCAGTTGGGCTTGGGTTGCTTTCAATTCGCCAAGCGCATGCTCAACTCTAGCTTTAGCTTCTTCCAAGGCTTTGAAATCTTCGTACCTAGCATAAGCTTCTCCAAAAGAATGTGACAAACTATCTACAGTTTTCACTTGTTCAGAAGTCAATTCTTCATGATTTCCAACGTATAGCATTCCTTGGCGAAAGGGTACCAAATGGAGAAACAACCGCTCTGGAGGAGTCTCGGCAATTTTATAGGTACTTGAATCTTCGATCTGCCCCTTCTTAACAAAATTACTCGCTTGCTGAATAAACTGTTCTTGGTTCCACACCTCTGAATAGGGAAGTTGTGAGCGCCAATTTTGTATCATTGGTTGGATCAATTTATTGTCATGATCATCAAAAGGGAGGTGAATTGCCGCAACGGAAGTACCATCCGATTTAGAAAGGTAAGCATGCACCATTTTCTCCTCTTCCTTGATGATAAATAAGCCACAGCGGAAAAAAGGAACTCTCATATGGGATAATTCACGCCATATAAGTGGGGTGATTCTCTCTAGATCCGTGGCGGTTCGCATAGAAGCAATTTCTCCACGTACCCGATCTAATGAGGCTTCTTTTACTGCTAAAAATGCTCGTTCTTCCGCGTCTATCAAATCTGTATATCGCTTGTAGATTAGGCTAAGCGTAGAGCTAAACCTTCTATATATTTGCAACTCTACTTTCGTCAGTTCTTCCTCTGTAACCACATAGAAAGAGCCTTCAGTATACATTGGGAAATAGATATACTGGACCGCTTCTTTTGAGTAGCTGGGAATAGAAACAAGACTGTTTAAGGCCCGATAATAGTCTTTAATCTCATTTCCTCGTAAGATGTGGTGATATTCTTCCTGCTTTAGCCAATGCTCATAAGCAGCTTTTAGCATAGGATGTACTTGCATATCAACTTTATCACGGACTTCTTGAAGATCCCCCTTTTCGATTTTACTGATAGTAAATATATCCGCGATATAATTTTCTTTGTTGAGAAGTCCCGCACCAAGTCCGACTACTTCTACCGTACTTAACCCTACAAACTCATCATAAAAGGTTCGTATAACCTGCGCTAGATCATCTGAACTATGCATAGACAAGGCTTTGGATCGAATACGTTCCAAAGCTACTTCAATCTGAGATTCTTTGGCTTGTGCTTCTGCTTTTTGCAGATCGAGAAAGCGGGTGTAGCTTTGGTCAAAAACTTTTGCAAATCGTTTTATGATATCAATGTCCTTTTTTCCTAAAACCTTACCTTCAAAATCATTGATACTAAACACTGCATTCTTTACCGACACCGTGGTAACAGTATAGGAAGGGCTTTCGAAGATCATACGCTTAATATCATCAGGTAACTTTTTAAATTCGGCCGTATTCTCAATTATCAATGTATAAAAGGCATTTTTTTCTTCTTTTGAATAATGGCCAACAAAAAAATCCAATTGCTTTTCAAAGGCATTGAACGTATCTCTGGATATTATATTATCGAAGTAAGGGAGATGGTAATTGATGAGGACTAATCCTTCTTTGTTCTCACCGCACACAAAACCCTTCATGTCTCTAGAACCATCCAAGTAAACGCCGATGCCGACTGCTGTGGCAGGAATTTGCAGTTCTTTTAATTTTTCAAAAAGAATGGATACTACTTCATTCAGCTCATCACTTTTATGCATGGCTAACGATCGACTGCGCACTTTTTCCAAAGCTGCTTCAATCTGAGATTCTTTGGCTTGTGCTTCTGCTTTTTGCAGATCGAGAAAGCGGGTGTAAGTCTGCTCGAATACCGGAGCAAAACGCTTGAAAACAGGATGGAAATCATCTACTGCATCATAAGTGATAAACATGAGATAACCCTGTTTGAAATAGGCTAAATTAAAAATCTGAGAAGTGGGAAGTTTGATTCCTGAAGCTTTTGATTCTTGAATAGCTTCTCCAACAACTGGTAAGGAACTCAGGTATTCATAACTAGTTACCAATTCTTGCCCATCTATTTTTGCTACATAAAGAGACTCTCCTCTTTTAGCTGCGTCTGTAAATTGGACGAATACATCCTTTGTAGCAGAGGTCACAAAAGGAGGAATAGGATGACCATCTTTATTACTTAGCCATTGGGTTATGGTTTCGTAATTCTCACTAAAAATATTGAACCCGCAACTCCATGGCTCTATTCCCAAAAGCTGAATTTGCTTAAATAACTCTGCTGCAGCTTCGCTTAACTCATCACTATGTTGCATAGCCATTGTTCTGGCTCTTACTCGTTCAAGAGAGGCCTCAATTTCTAATTCCCGATTTTTCACCAACAGATCAGCCGTTTTTTCTTCTACTACAAATTGGAGTTTTTCATTTTCAGCTCTCAAAGCATCCGCAGCAAAAGCTTCTCCTTCGGTAGCCTTCATATCTGGATAAGAGCCGTGTTGATGTAAGGCAATCCATCCTTCATCTGTTTTTTCCAAAAGGGTTGACATTCGAAAAGGCCCATAGAATATCCATTTCTTATCTATTTTTACATAGAGATCGGTGAACTCATTAACCATCAAAAAGTCTCCATAGGGTATCACATCAATTTTCCTATTACGGATCTCTACCTGACCTACAATCTGATCGAGTATCGAGTAGCTGTAGTCCAAAATTTCTTGCCTATTGTGCCAAATTTCTTCTTTGGTACCACCAATATTATAGTACTCCTCTTTTAGAAAGGTTGACCAATGATCCAGATCACCTTTCAAATAGGTCTTCCAAAAGGTTTCAAGCCACTGAGCTAGTTCTTTCTTTATTTCAGGAGTGATTTTCATAACTATTAGTCTTCAATTGGTAAAAAGAAGATCATCTCTGGGCCCTCGCCTTCAGTACTTTTAACCCAGATGCTACCCCCATACGGATTCACCGTATTGTAAATATTCTGAACCATAGATTTGCACAGATTGATTTTTTTGACTGGTTTAGTCTTCATAGACAGAAATATTTTTTTCAGTTTTGTATAGATTTTCAGTTCTGAGGTATTTAGACTCTTTATCCGTGCTTTATTCATGAGGCAATGAAATAACAAACTCACTTCCTTCATTTTCTTTAGTCACTACCCTCAACTCCCCACCATGGGCTTTAATGATATCATTGGTGATACTAAGGCCAAGTCCAGTTCCGGCTGTTCCTTTTTTAGTAGTAAAGAAGGGTTGCAAAATTTTGTCTTTCATTTCTTCAGGAATACCTGGCCCATTGTCTACAATTTCAATTGTTATTGAGTCAAGGTTTTGCTTGGTGCGCACCGTTAATTTTGGTAGGTATTTTTCTCTTTTCTCATCATTCTTTTCTCCCTTTTCCCGCATGGCATCAAAGGCATTATTGCAGATATTAATGATAACCCGACTGAAGTCTTCTGAAATTAGTGGAACCTCGCCAACCAATTCATCAAGCTCATAAATCAGATTTACATTTATGGGTTTCTTGCTTGCCTTCATGCCATGGAAACACAAATTTACAAATTCCTTGACCATCGGATTTAAGACTGTGTTCTCCATTTTCCCACTTCCCCCCCGGGAATGTTGGAGCATAGACTTGACAATTGAATCAGCCCGTGTTCCGTGCTCATGGATTTTGGCCAGATTTTGGATAACGTCATCAATAATTTCATCTTCCATAGACTCATCCCTATCACCTATCACCTTTGACCTTTCACCTTTCAATTCTTCCATCATTTCTACACTTACTTCTGAGAAATTATTCACAAAGTTCAGCGGATTTTTGATCTCATGGGCAATGCCTGCAGTAAGCTGACCTAAAGAAGCCAGTTTTTCTTGCTGTATTAATTGATCTTGCGTTGCTTTTAATTTCTTGAGGGCTATTTCTAATCGGTCTCTCTCTTCACGTATAAGTTGGGCTTGTTTTTCCGTTGTTTGAAGATCATCAAATCGAATATGCGCCTGTTCAAACACATTGGCGAATCGTTTCATAATTGATTTACCCTCTTCATTGGGCTCATTTTCTGTAAAGGCATAGAGCACGCCCGATTTAAAGGGAAACAAACTTGCGTATTGAACAATGTCGGTATCCGGATCTAGCAACTCTTCTACATTTGGGATATGTGTATTGATGGTGCTAATCTTCTCGTAATACTGGTTAAGTTCTACCCCTTCTAGCTTATAAATCACTTCCTCTATTTGACCTTCCCAGGCATAAGCAACTTTTTGGAGCATTGGATGCCAGTTTAAAGAAATACGCCCTATTAAACCTAGATAATGGCCATCATTTACGGTAGATGCCCATATTTCAGCATGGGTTTTATCATCTTCCATAATAGCTAAACCGTAACGTAGGGGATTAATTTTGAGGATTTCCAGCTCCATAAACATGGTTTCTGCAATTTGCTTCAAATCATCGCTATGGTTCATGCTAGCAGCCATGCCCCTAACACGCTCTAGGCTTGCTTCAATATTTGATTCATAGGCTTGCTTTTCTGCCCTTTCTAGATCTAAAAAGCGAGTATAAGCTTGCTCAAAAACTCTAGCCATTTGCTTTAGAATGGTATTCTCTTCATCGCTAAAGTCCTTACCATGGTGATTAATGATAAAAATACTAGTGTGCTTTGAAACAGCGCAGGAACGAGAGTAACCACCACTTAAAGAAAGTAGGTTTTGTTTTTTGTCTTCTGAGCTTAGACTAAATGGTAGGAATTTGAATAAATGCGTAAAAAACGCTTTTTTTTCCTCATTAGAATATGATTCTGTAAAAAATGGTGTTCTATTTCTTATTTCTTTTGGAAGGTGATCAGAAATGGGCCGACTAAGAATGGGAATATGTACTTTCTGCACATAATCTCCAGCCCCACCTGCTCCCCAACAATAAAATTCATTCTGTATATCATTATTAATAACGATGAAGGCTCCACCAGATATGTCTACACCCAATTCTTTAAATTGTTGGTTTACGGTTACTATTACCTCTTGCAGTTCAGCAGTTTGATGCATGGCTAAGGATCTAGATCGAACTTTCTCGAGAGCCATCTCAATTTGGGCCGCTCTTGCACGTTGCTCTGCATTCTTGAGATCTTCAAAACGCTTGTAAGCGAGATCAAAGGCTTTGGCAAAGCGAACTAGGGTATCAAGAGATTCTTGAGGCGGATTTGGCACTTCTCCGGCTAAACTGTAACCTATTTCACCATGGCTAGTGCGGGCAATAATGAAGGTAAGCCCGCCAATATGTTCAATATCTTCTTTGCTTGGTGCATGGGGGTCTGCCAACTCATAATGGCCATGCGTATTCATATTTTCGATATAATTCCATGCCTGTTCTGCATTTAAAGCTAGGGCAATGGTCGGTTCGCTTCCCTGTTCCCAATTGTACAACTGCTCAATTTGTTCATGTACAATTTTAGGCAGCTTAATGACCATTCCTACACGCTTACCATCCTCAGAAGTCATAGACATTTCGTAGGAATCTGTCAGCCATTTCATGTGCCAGAAATAATCGGCTTGGTGGCCTAAAGCCAAAAACTCATTGCGCATACTAACCACAACATCAAATAAATCTGAAGATTCTTGCATGGCTGTGGCTTGTGCTCTAATACGCTCTAAAGCCGTTTCAATTTCTAACTCACGATTTTTTTGAATAAGGCTAGCTGTTTGTTCGTCAACAAGTTTTTGAAGCTTTTCTTTTTCATGTTTCCACTGCTCAAAATGCCATGGATCATTCTCGGTATTTACAGCAGTAGAAGCATGCCAATGGGTTAATTTCCATACATCTTTAATGTATTCCATTGTTGCACTAGCGCGCATCAAAATAGTGTTTACATTATCTGCCAGACCAAATGATAATTGTAATTCCTCAACAATTATGGCTGTATTCTCATCCAATGAAATTCGTTCAAATAAACGTTTTCTACCAACAGATGGCTGCATATTTTCCATTTGTAGGTACTGAGATTTAAACAATTGATCTATTTCACCAAAAGAGAATAACTGTTCGTCTTTTGCGGTACCAAAGATCATTATATCAGTAGCGATAATATCAGACAAATCTTGATACGGTTTTACACAGCAACCGACATTAATTATACGATCAAAACTATCTTCAAGCAGTTTATTCTTTAGGGAATCCATATCACTCTAATGTCTTTAATCTAATTGTAAAGGTAGTTCCTTGGCCTTCTATACTTTGCACGTTCAACTCACCCCCATGCGATTTGACAATATCGTAGCTCAAACTTAAGCCTAAGCCTGTGCCCTGCCCGGTTGGTTTGGTAGTGAAAAAGGGTTGGAATATTTTGTCTTTGATATTTTCGGGAATGCCTGTACCGTTATCTGAAACGGTAATTTGGATTCCATTTTCCATTTTTTGGGTGGAAACGGTGACGGTTGGTTGTAAATCCGACGAAGCGTTGGTTGAATCTGAAATATTGGACGACACATGCTTCGTCCCTACGGATTGGAATGCATTATTAATCAAATTCAACAATACCCTTCCCATATCTTGGGGAACTACATTCACTTTTGGCAAATCAAGATCTAAATCCAATTTAAAGTCTGCGTTGAAGCTGCTGTCTTTGGCGCGTAATCCATGGTAGGAAAGTCGTAGGTATTCGTCGGCTAGCTTATTGATATCCGTTAGTTCTTTTTCCCCTTTTCCAGTGCGACTATGAGCAAGCATACCCTTCACAATAGCATCGGCACGCCTGCCGTGGTGGTTTATTTTCTCACCGTTTGCTTTCATCAAAAGAGCCAAGTCTTTGACTTCCTCCAAATCGCCCTTTTCGATTTCTTCTATTTGTTCATCAATCAACTCATTATTCAGCTCTGAAAAGTTATTCACAAAGTTGAGCGGATTTTGGATTTCATGGGCGATTCCAGCGGTAAGTTCTCCCAAAGAGGCCATTTTCTCGGCTTGGATGAGTTGGGATTGGGTGGCTTTGAGTTCTACCAAGGCTTGGTCAACTTTATTTTTTTGGTGTTGTAGCTGTTCATTTGCCGTCTTTTTGGTTTTGATATTTCTGAATAATAGAAGCGCGATGATCAGCACTATCACAATTCCGAATATCAAGGCATACACTCTGATTTGAAATTGGGTTTGGATTTTCTCATCCTCCAATTTTTTCAGCCGCAGAGTTTCATTAAATCCCACACTTTGAAAGGCCGTAATATTCTCCTTTTCTAGGGCTTGGAGGCTATCTTTTATAGAAGTTGCTTGTTCCAAATAAGAAAATGCACTATCTGGCTCATCTAGTTGCCTGTAAATATGCGCAACATCTTTATAGGTGTTTGCTATACCTTCAGAATCTTCAATGGATTTGAATACTTGGACAGCCCGTTTTCCATAAACTAGACTGGAATCTAATTGATTGAGACCTTTATAGAATTTGCTTTTAGATTGATACAGGTCCCCCAATTGATTATAAGATTGATGCTTTTCCAACAGTCTTGAAGCTAGATTATAGGCCTTTAGCGCTTTATCCGTCTCACTATTTTCAGCAAGAATTTTTCCTTCCAAATGAGGAATGCCTCCGAAATACTTTAGATTTTCTATTCCAGTTTCGGCGGTTGCGTCATACACGTTTTTGATAGAATACAGAGCTGAGTCTACCTTACCCAAATGGTAGTAGGACCAAGCCAAATTCAAATAACACAGATAAATAATGGATAGATCTTCAATCTCTTTTCCGATTTTCAGCGATTGCTGATAGCCAGAAATTTGTTTAGAAATATTGCCTATTGATCCAAAAAGATGACCCAGCGTCATATAGTTGTATCCTAAAACTTCAAGCCGTTCGGCACGCTTCAATGTAGCATCTGCAACCCACCATACACTTTGTTCATTTTCGGGATTTTCTGCAATCTTTTCCGTTTGAAGAAAATACTCCAAGGCTTTGGGGTAATTATTCACTTTGTTTGCCATATACCCCAAATTGTTGATAATGCTAGCTTCATCAATTTTCAGATCTAATCGTTGAGCAATAACCAAGCTTTTATTTAGATAGAGTAAGGCGCTATCAATATTTAATTCATTGAAGTTTAGGCCTATTTGATGATAGATATCCATTCGTATCGTATCACTTTCAGCAGTTTTCAAAGACTGTTGCAATTCTGTTATTCTGCTATCCGCCGACTGAGCATAAAGTCCGCAGGATAAGCCCATCAACGTAAACAGATACAAGACTATCAAAAATGCTGACTTTATACCCAAATGGGACGCTTTTCGCATGCTATGTTTCTCTGCTAATATCATATTCAACTACGTGGTTTCATATTGGTAAATCTACTTTGAAAGTAGTTCCTTGGCCTTCCATACTTTCTACGTTCAAAGCCCCACCATGAGCTTTAATAATATCATTGGTAATACTTAGGCCAAGTCCTGTACCTTCTGTGCCTTTTTTTGTGGTAAAGAAGGGCAGCAGAATCTTGTCTTTGATATTATCAGGAATACCGGGGCCGTTATCGGCTATTTCTATGAATACTGAACCTGCCTTTTTTTGGGTTCGTATGGACAACTTTGGCAAATACTTTTCCCCTTTCTCTTTTCCTTTTTCCCCTTTCTCTTTTTCTCTCATTGCATCAAAGGCGTTGTTAGAAAGGTTCACAATAACTCTACTAAAGTCTTCAGCAATCAAAGGAATCTCACCTATGGACTCATCTAGGTCATAAACTAAATCGACGTTTATGGGTTTTTTCCCCGCACGCATACCATGGAAAGACAGATTAACGTATTCTTTAATGATTGGATTGAGTGCTGTAGGTTCAAGTTTACTTTCATTACCTCTTGAGTGCTGTAGCATTGCCTTCACGATAGAGTCTGCTCGGCTGCCATGTTCATGAATCTTTTTCAAATTCCTATTTATGTCATCCAAGATTGCATCTACATCCTCTAAATGCTCAGCGTTTGCTTGTTCAGTGAATTCCTTTTTAAAGGCACTAAGCTCAACTTTTACTTCTTCAATAAGTTCTATACTTAGTTCAGAAAAGTTGTTTACAAAGTTAAGCGGGTTTTTAATCTCGTGGGCAATACCGGCAGTTAGCTGCCCTAAGGAAGCCAGTTTTTCTTGTTGAACTAGTTGCTGCTGGGTAGATTGCAGCTCACTCAAGGTTGCATTCAACTTTCTATAGGCCGAGGCATTATCCAAGGCTATAGCTACATAGGTGGCTAGACTTCGGAGCAGGTTAATGTGATAAGGCGAGTAAGCATTTTTATTAAAGCTTTGTGTGGTAATAACCCCAATCACACGGTTTTTTATAACTAATGGTAGATAAACCACAGACAACGGTGCCTCACCAGCAATTGGGGGCTTATAAACCGAAATATACTTTGTGTATTCATTCAGATAATCGCCAATGATGATCTCTTTAGCATTCTTGAAACAGTACACAGCCAGCCTATTTTCTTCGTCTAGCTCGTTAACATAAGGCGCTAGCATAACGCCCTTCTCTTTGGTTGCTGGGAAATCGAGCCTATTTTCTTCTTTATTATAAATACCAACGCCAAATACTGAGGCGTTCATTAGCTCGTTCACGTGCCCATACACCGTTTCAATAATTTTATTTACCGAGAGGCTTGAGGTTATAGCCCGTCCAATTTTACTAAGTTGCTCGGTATCAGCACGGCGTTTATTCTCGGCTTCTGCCCTATAAGTAGCTTCATTTAGCGCTGCCCTTTCCACTTCTTTAGTGGCTATTCGAGCTCGTTGAAGCCTATCTATAGCAAATACAAATAGCCCAAGAAGTACAACAAAAGCTCCGTAAGCCCACCAGGTTCTGTACCAAGGTGGCAAAATGCTAAGGTCTAAAGTGATACCGGCGTTATTCCAGATACCATCGGCATTTGCAGCACGCACATGAAAGGTATAATCTCCTTCAGGTAGATTGGTATAGGTAGCTGAGCTTTTGGTTCCTGCGTCAATCCAATCTGCATCAAAGCCCTTGAGCTGGTAGGAATAAGTATTGTTCTTAGCGTTAGCAAAATGAAGAGCTACATAATCAAAGGTTATTTCATTTTGATCATAACGCAACGTAATCTTGTCTGTCTCATTAAGGCTTTTCTTGAGCGGAGAATCAGGGCCTACTTTAACAGAAGTATTAAAAATTTTGAAGTCGGTAAAGGCTAGACTTGGCGGATTTTCATTAATTCGTAAATTTTCGGGAACAAAAGCGGTTACCCCTTCACCACTTCCATAATAGAAAACGCCACTTTTACTAGCGAAGTGCGCATGCTGAAAGTATTCTAAAGCTATAAGTCCGTCATCTAGTCCATAATTCCTAAAGGTTTCCGTTTCAGGGTCAAAGTTGGAAATTCCCGCATTGGTGTTCATCCATAGGGTGTTATTATTGTCAACCAAAACACTATATACCGTATTACTAGGTAGGCCATCTTCTTCGGTATAGTGCGTTACTTTATTGGTGGAAATATTAAAGCGATTTAAACCACCAATACCCGTTCCTAACCAAAGTACATCCGGCTCACCTTTTCTTTGAGCTATATTCATTATAAAATTGTCATTTACACCGCTTGTGTCTGTAGCACTATATGCAAATGCAGTAGTAAATTTGCCGTCTGCTGAGATATGAAGTAGTCCTTTGTTTGAAGCCACCCATAAGCTATTGTCATCGGTTTGATAGGTTCCTAAAGTATACAAACCCACATCTAAACTCGAGTCTTCTTTGGCTAACGAAATATGTTCAAATTCGCCAGTTTTGGTATCAAACCGATCTAGACCACCATAACTTGCAACCCAAAATATAGTAGAGTCGGCTTTGTCATGTTTAACACTGTTTATATTATTTCGCCTAAACTCTTCAGGTGTTTGTGGATGCATGTACCTAGTTGCTTTCTTTGTACTTGGGTTAAACTTAGTTAATGCGCCACTACTTGCAATCCATATATTACCTACTTGATCTTCTGCGAAATCTCTTATAGTACCAAAGACAATAGATGTAGAGTCACCCACAATAGCTTCATATCTAGTGCTTTTTCCCGTGCTAATATCATATTCCGTTAAAAAATTGCCAGCGAAACCTGTATTAGACCCAATCCATAATGTGCCTCTAGTATCTTCATAAACACTCCATACTAAGCCTGGAGCAATACTTTTATCATCTGATGGCTCATTTTTTAAGTGCGCAAAGTTAACTGCACCAGGATTAAAGATATCTATACCACCAATTGCTGATCCCACCCAGATAGTTCCAGATTTATCAAGAAAAAGGGATTCTACGATGTCATCACTTAAGCTATTAGGGTCTTTAGAGTCATTTCGGTAGCTAGTAAATTCATTAGAATTCATGTCAAATCTAGCCAAACCAGTACCAGGACCTGAAACCCATAAAACAGTAGGGTTTTCGGGGTCGGGAACAATTCTAGTTAGTACATTCAGTCGGTTAAATTCTCCATTCTTTGTTGAAACAATTTCAAATAATTCAAAGTCAGCCGTCTTTGTATTAAACTTCATGAGCCCAGCACCAGTAACTAACCAAAAAAAGTTGCTTTCATTTTCTGGAATATATTGGTCAGTTACGGCATTTTTTGGACCATTTTCTTCAGCTTTATATATATATGTGGTGATTTCATCCGTTTCTGGATCAATTCTATTTAACCCATTATAGGTTCCTACCCAAATAAACC